>JAABUP010004146.1_pt1 | contig 24205 bp, 20 predicted proteins | sample 5559201 | NCBI WGS metagenome assembly JAABUP01 (sample SAMN10711887, study PRJNA513373) | rock metagenome | isolation source: Antarctica rocks | place: Antarctica
GCTTATGAAGCAAAGACGCATGCACAAGATATGGTAGTGAAGCAGTTTGAGGATAACGGTGTGGCGCAACCACTTGCCTGAGTCTTGCTCGGACCCTGACTCCAGCCTTGGAATATGGCCAGTGTCCAGGCTGTGCGTGTGAAGCCTGGGCTTGGGCTGACCAATGGGCTTCCTCAAGGACCTGTGTATGCGCTGCAGCATTGCCTCTGTGGACTCAGGCTTCATTTGCTCATGCTCAGCAGCTGACTCAGCAGCTGACTCATGCCTGTGTTGTGACTCAGCAGGTGGCGCATCCCTGATCTTTGGGAAGATCCCCTGGGAGCTGCTCACAGCATGGCTTGCACTGCTGCTTGCCAATTCAAACTGTGCACGCTGTGCTGTGCCTGCTGCGCTGTGCAGTCCATGCCTGCTAACTGATGAAGAAGCACGGTCAGGCTGCTGAGCAGATGCTGCATCCTGTGACGGCCTTACCCCTAGGGCTTCTGGGTCTGACAGCCCTGGCAGCTTGCTGCTCTGCCTGTGTGCATTCCCATGCTGACTTGGCCCTGACTGTCTGCTGTATCCATACTGCTCATCAGAGGCACCTCTGTCCTGCCTGCTATCAGCCATGAGCGGGTGCCAATCACTTGAGTGTGCTGCGCTGGCAGACACACTGCCTGGTGCATCCTGCTGTGCAGCTCCACCGAGCATCTGTGTGTCTGAGGTATGCTCAGTTGCATCGAAGGCACTGCGCCTAGAAACAGAATCAAGCCCAAGCGCTCTAGCTCTGGAAGTGACGCCAGCTGTTCTGTCAAAACCTTGGCTAGCCTCATTTCCAGGCAGGAGGGCTTTGCTTGTACCATAGGAAGCACGCCGCCACAGAGGTGTCTCTTTAGGCAAGTCACTCTTGAGGGACACATCAGCATCTTCAGGCTTAGACAGGCTGAAGATGTGCCCAGGGTCGCCAGATTCATCACAGCTAGCAGAGGGCAGGTTTAGAGGCCCTGCTGATGACTGATGGGACAGCTGGCGCCTAGGTGCTGGTCTGTCAGCAGCGCTCTGTTGGCGTTCACCATAGCTGAGCCTGTTGAACTCTGCTGTGAGGGAGGAAGACAAGGAAGAAGTGCGCCTCTGAGGACTTGTGATGCTGCAACACCACAGACACATATTGAGTGCAGAGGGCAACATTAACCCCCGGTGACTGGTAGAACTGCTTGTTACAGTCGGCAAGACAAAACAGTATGGCAGGTGTTGACATCCAAGTTGTGCAGATTAAGTGCATCATTTGGCTTTTGTAGACTGTTAGGGGAGACAATCTCTTCAACAGGATGACTTGATGACTACAGGGGCCAGCAGTGCCATCACTTTGCTTTGCTTGTGCAACTATCTGAGCCAAACACCACAATATTCTTCCAGCGCCAAAGCATGCTTTTATACTTATCACGTTTGAGCCATGCAGCCCAATGCATGGGTTATCACATTCAACCCATGCATTTGGATGCATGGCTCAAACGCTATGCAAGTTTGAAAGGTAACAGAGGCAGTGATCTCCACCTGCGAAGTTTGTCACCAAGGCTTGCCATGCTGCTGGATACAAGCTGCCCCCCTAGCTCCAGGAAAGCCTTAGGGTTGCTGTTGGACCTCCTTGGTTGACTGTGCAGGCTGCTGCCGGCTGCCTTCTTCTTCTCCATCATGCTCAAGAAGTCTTCTGAGTCACCTGCTGAGGAATTGCTCTGCTTCTTTGCTGAGGACTGTGGCGCACCCCAGGAGTGTGAAGCCTGGGTAGCATATGGATGAGAGGCAGATGTGTTGTAGGTAGAAGATCTCCTTAGGGAGGCATCAGGCTCTGTCAGCCTGAAGCTGGCGTCGCCGAGGCTTTGGCGGGAAGCAGCTGTGGATGGCAGCTTTGAATTTGAACTGGTGACAGTGCTTCTGCCAAAGCAAGGGTTGTATGCAGGGATGGTCTGAGATGAAGTTCGCCCAGGGCTGGCAGGGCGGGAGGCAGACCTGCTCATGCTGTATCTGTACCCGCTCCCGCCATAATTTGAAATGTCAGTAGCGCCAGACTGTGACCTGTCTGTGCTAGAGAGCCTCCTGGAGGGTGGCTCGCGGCTCAGAGACTCGCGAGTCGAGCGGAGGCTGGCAGAACTTGGCCTGCTGCGTTCCACACTCATTGATCGACTCTGGCTGCTGTGAGAGTCGGAAATGGAGCTCTGTCGCCTGATGTGCTTCTGCTCTGCCAGCTGGCTTCTGGTGAGACCAGTCTCTGAAGGGAGGTTCCCCGTGCCAGATAGGCTGAGTGTAGATTGGCGAGGGTCTTGCAGGCTGAGCGCATGTCTGATCTGCTTTGAACTGGCAGAAATTGGGCGTGCATAGCCTGCTGCATCATCATAAGGATTATGTACTGGCGATCCAGACTGGTAAGAGCTAGCTGCACTATACTTGTAATTTTGCTGCCTTGCAAAATGCTGAGCGTCTCTGGCATCTTTGTGGCTGCCTGTGGTAATCAATACATGAATCAGTGCTTAGTCTCCAAGTGGCCACAAGCCCTACATGTTATAAGGCCGCTGAATTGATACAACAGTGCTTCCTACCTTGCATACTCTGCCTTGTCAGCGTGCCACCTAGCAGGTGTTGCAGTCATCTTGGCGAAACATGTCGCTTACAAGTAACTACCTGCGACAACTTGTGCTAATTGAGATAAGCAATGTAGCACGGGATGAACGCCACAAGTGACGCAGCTCTGTGCCATCAACCAGATCTGACTGTGCAGGCTCGGCCAGCAACTTCAGCAGTACTCTCAAAGAAGATCTTACCTCTCGCCGCATATGAGCTGTATCCCACGACCTGAAGCAGACCTGCGGCAAGGTCGCTGGTTTATGGTTGCTGCTGCAGCAGAGCAGTGCAGCTGTTGACTCGGATCACTTGTGCCTGGTGTGGCGTACACCGGAAGCAACGTACAGCGCTCGCGTATTGATCACCCCGGAGTGCAGTCTTTTGCCATCAATGTGTTGCGCCTCGCTTCTGCGCCAGTGCCGCTTGACAAGCTCTGCACTCTGTCAACGAAGCCATGTAGGAATCTGGTCTGCACTGGAATCTAGCAGTGTCCAGAGATCTTCCTCCACAGCAGGTGACAAAATGCACGGCCTGATTATGTTGCATGTGCGATCTGATGCGACGATGTACTGCTGTCCAAACGAGCATATCAGAAAGCTACAGCATGCTACGAATTTGCCTAAATTAACGCACAGCATACTATGGTACGTATTCTGTGACACTGTATCAGTCTTGTCAATGTTGAATTGATGTTGTACAGGAGCTATACGCTGCTTTGACATCATACATGTACAGCTCTCAGATACAGCTGAAAAGTCATAAAATACATAACCGGATTTCATTTGATATCTACTGAAAGTCAGCTGCAACTCTTGCACCAGACTGCAGAGTCTAACAACATGCATGTGACAAGAATGCTTCATAAATCAAGGAACGTACTTAACATCAGCTGCAACCGACAAGTACCCCTCATTGAAAGCAATACTAGGCTGCTGAATCTGAACGTATGGTATGTCCGGCAAAGCAAAACCCTTCTTAAGCAACTGACCGTTGATCCACTTCTGAGCAATGCTGCTAGCCAGCCATCGTATGCTACCCTGCAAAGCATCATCTTTGACAGGCCCAATGTCACTACTCAAGGTTTGCACCTTGATGCTATCAGACACAATCTGCACCTCAACCATCAACCTCCAATCACAATCTGGCTGTCCAGATTCCACCCAAATTTTGGTGGCAACAATCTCAGACTGAATTGCCAGCTCAAACAATGGCTTTCCTGCCAAATCTGGGTCCTCAGAGTCAAGCGCAAACAGCAAAGTTGCGTTCCCATTGACAACAACACCACGCTTTGCAGTGATTGTGGTCAACAATGGTTCAGCTGTGGCCACATCTAGGCTCATGTTCTGCCCAGGGTACTGTGCAGGTAAATTGGGCACAACCCCTGCCCAATTGTCTGTCTGCAGAGCAATTGGCACATCAGCGCTCCTGAAGTGCTTCTGCAACACCTTACGCTCTTGCAGAACCCAAGTGAAGCAGTCAATGATTGACTCATCAATGTCAGCAATGAACATGGGAGGCTTGTCATCTTTGCTAGCAGGGCTGATCCAGGTAGAGGCCCTCTGGTAGGGGCACTCCTTGGAGGGCAGCCTGAATCTGCCCCAGTCCTTGACTGTGATTCTGTCTGGCTCCACCACAGGGTCTCCAGCCAGCGAGGTATTGAACTGCAGGCCTTGTAGATCAACAATGGTCGGAATGCCAGCAAGCAGTTTGTCCACCTCTATCGGCAGTGTCTCTGTCACTTGCCTGCAAAGCACATACACTGAGTGTTGTCATCCAGTCGTGCATTCGCTTCAGTACACATGGTGTCATCCCCTAGGGTCAGGTAAATGCAGCGCTGAGTAGAACCATGTAGTATTGCCTGTAGAGTAAACATGTAAACATGCCAGCATCATGGTTGCTGTAAGGCCAGCATGGCAAAGCAGGAGTATGCTCACTTTCTAGACATACAAATGTATTGAACATAAAAAGGCATTTCAAGCAAAACACCCTTCATGCCCATCATCATGCGTGTACATCACAATTGACAGACAGAACATGCACGCAAACAAAGACTCTGAGTATGAGATAGGAACAGCATGCAAGTAGCATGGGGGCTTCAGGCACGCTTTGCATGCGTAGTCAACAACCACAGTGCACTGTGTCGACGTGACCTTGTACAAGCATGAGGGGACAATCTCTGTCATCAGTCACAGGATAAGGTCATGGCATGTGTTTTCGAGCCCCCAAACTTTAAGCCCAACAACCAGTCCAAGGACATGTAAATCATCATGCTCACCTGCTGACTTCATCCGTGATCACTCCCCTGAACTGTCCCTCAAAAGCAGTCAGAAACAGGTTGTAGAGCCAGGCAGCTGAAGAGTGGCTGGTGTGGACATCAATAACACCAAAGGCAACCTGTGCTGGCTCTTGACTGATAATCATGGGATGACCAGTGACGTCAGTTTTGGGGATCAGCTTGTACTCCACAGCACCATCCTCAAAACGCACATCAGCATCGCCACTCCCACTGACCTTGGGGAAGGAGGTTTTGTAGTAATGGAAATGGCAGGTCACGTAGGTTTTGAGACCGTTGACAACAAAAGTGACTCCGCCTTGCGTGTTTGGGGAGACGCCTGTGCTTGATGACGTTATGTCCAGAGACTGTAGCTTGATGTCGCTGAGATCAAGATTGACAGTGCCAATCACAGGGATGTCCCAGCTGGTATGGGTGTCTGGCAGCTTCAAGCTGGCAAATTTGTCATGGACTAGCTGAAGCCCAACTTCAGAGGCGTAGTCAAACAGGGTGGTTGTGGCAGTGCCTATAATGGCTGGCTGGTAGCTGACATCTAGCGGGTCAAGACCAGCTTGACCAAGCTTGCTTTGAAGCATTTGCTGGCTGTGGTTGTCCCAAGGACTGGCAGTGCCTACTGCCAAGCATAGCAGCACAGTGTATGCTGCTCTGTACATATAGCATGCTGACATGGCCTCAGCGTTCTGAACCTGCAAGATTGCTTGGAAGGTCAGCACATTTCAAAAGGTTTGCTGAGGTGGGGCGTCCACCAAGTTATCAATGTTAAAGCTCATCTCACCGGGGCCTTGGTGAGTCTTGCAGATCACGATGAACAACCCAGAATTGCCGGTGGCATTAGCGCTGACTGAAACGCAAGGTGGCCCCACATCTTGGCCTACAACAGGTACGACACATTGGGTGTTGGTGTCTCCGCAGGCGCTTTGCAGATCGAACTGCAGATCGAAGGTAGGTCAAGAATAGGTCAGAAGTTGACTCGGGTTGACCGATATGTGCAAGATCTTCCAAAGTTGACACTGCTTGTCTTCTGCCTTCCCTCTGCGCAAACAGCCAGTCGCAGAGAGATCTTGCACGGTGCTCGATTTTACTTGGACGCCACGAAACGAAAGCTGTATTCAACGCATTTTTAAAGATCACACGTTCGGATCGGTGCCGCTGAAGGCTGGCCCAGCAATGTACAAGTCTTGACCTCTCCATGCGCAACAACTGAAGCACCGACATGCAGTATACTCAGCAGCAGATTGTGCAGACATGCCCTTCACTTCGACAGCATAAGCCTTTTGGCACTACCAGACCTACCAAAAGCCGCATGTTATCATGTGCATCTGCTCGCGCACTGGAGCAACAGCATTTACAGGTCAGTCAAGGCATATCTCAGCTTGAAGAAGGCAATCAGGTCACACAAAAAGCAGTTAGTGCACACAAAAAGGGCGACATGAGATTGACCTTGCAGAGCTTCCCAACAGACTACCCTACAGCAGTACGCCAGGCGCAGAATGCTACTCTTGCAGCTATTGCAGATGGCCACAAACTAATTGAGGTTGAGTTTCCAACCTCCAGCTTGCAGGGTGTATCAGGTCAGGACATACAGCTTGTGTGCCAGTTCGCAGTCTTTCTTCAAACGTATGTCCTTGCTCCACAGTTTGCACATACGGTTCTCTGACATCATACACAACATGCTTAGACTTTAACTCTACTGCAAATAGCTTTTGTGCCAGCTCACAGTCTTACTTCAAATGTATGTCCCCGTCCCACAATTTGCACAGACTGTTGCTGTGACATCATACACGACATGCTTGCATTGTAGCTCAACTGGGATCTGCGGCAGGGCCATGAGCCTTCTCGAGAATCTCAGGCCAGGAAGCAGTTTTTTTGATGGAATGCTGTGCCACCTTCAGGTGATGCTGAAGGATGCAATGAGATGACCTACAGTATGGGCTACCTAAGACAGTTCTGCAGATCTTTTCAACAAAATGCTGCTGCCACACGCATCTTCTTCCCAGACAAAAAGGTGAGCGCAGTCGACTGAGACAACGAAGCAATCACAAAGGTCATTGCATCTGATCAAAGCCCTATATTTATTGTCATGGAATACTAAAGTATTTGGGTCAATGCACAAATCAGATCTGCATGTCAAAGCTTTGAAAAATCAGCTGCATGAAAGAATGCACGACACAGCTGTTGTGCAACATGCGCAACACCCCTGTTGACTGACATCATGAATGACACGTGCTTGTAGTCCAGGAAATGGAGGTTGCCAAAACAGGCAAGGGCATAGAAGAAGAGGGTGGCGCAGTGTTTGATGTTACCAAGTTCCAGCTGGATTACTTGACCACACCTTCTGGGTTGTTGGACATTGGCATCGACTTGACCAAAGTTGACATCACCACAAGGACTCGCCTAGCCGATGAGCTTTACATCATTGCTTACCCACATTTCAATGTCAATGGTAAGTCAGCAGCAAAGTGTTGCATGCCACTGGACCAAGCAGACTCACCTCAGATGCTCTTTCAATGCTCATGACTTTTTGCCCTAAAGCATTCACATTTGAGCAAAATGTTCCTTACACATCATATGTTAGCATTGCAAAAGCAACCTCCTTGGTTCCACATAAAACATGGTGGGACCCAGCTCTTCCTGAGTCAGACCCAACAGGTGGCATGTGTAGTGCATGCTTCCTGATGGTAATTTCTCTTATGATTTGCATGTACACTTGCTCACATACATTTTGCCAGCCTTGTCACTCTTGGTACCAGGTTCAAGTATTCTGCATCTTCACGTTGCTGTCCTTGAGCCTTGCGCTCACATTTGGTCTCAGCTGAGACCTGAATCAGGAATGATGCATCTGCAGAGATAATCGCAGTGGATGAGCTGTACCAGAAAATTGCCAAAGATGCCAAAAGCCCAATTGTTGTGTTCAATGGAGAGCTTGACAGGATACGTAGCGGCTACTATCCAGCCCTCTTCTTCCCAAAGCTGGGCAAATTAGCCAAGACCTTCATCCCTCAGTTTGAGTCTGCATACTACATTCACAACTTCAAGGGCAACAGAGGAGGTAGGTATACCCATTGTTTCACATTTGTACAAAGAATACACGGTACCCTTGCGCTTGATAGGCATGCAGACATGGGGTAATGTGCATGTTTTTCCACAAATTCGACCATTTGGTCATCCTTTCGCAGCGGCTGCAAAAATGAACAGCGGTCACAAAGACAAGAGCGAGAATTCTTTTCAAAGATTGCTATGTAAGACGTGTTGCTGACGCGCTTCGTTTTGCAATGCAGGCGTACTGTTCAGAGCGTATCCTGATCCATGGCAAGTCCTCAGGCGGCACGGCGACAAGCTTGAGCTAATCCATACACAGGAAACAATGCCAGTTCTCAAGGACGTCGCTCTGAAGATCCTGCCTGCATCATGATGCATGGAGGGCATAGTGTGTCAGTGGCATCGATGATATCAGAAGGTGCACAGCATCACGTCAATAGTTGTTGGAACTGCAACCCACTCAATCAACAGGCCTGAGACCAAAGGCTGGCTGTTGCAGGTTAGGTTGTAGCAATTTCTTTTACGGCAGCGCTCTCTGAAAGCTGTACAGCTGCTGTACTACAGCATACAACCAGGTCCATACTATTCAATTGTTTAGGATGGCGCAAGTCACAGGCTCAAAGCCAAAGCGTCATGCTGTTATTGTCAGCGGTTGTTCTAATGGCTGACAGCGTTTCCTTTGCGTGCATACAGGCGCAAGAGGCCAATATGCTGTGACTGTCACACTGAGCAACAGTGTGCAAAAATACAGCTGCACAATAGTATGCTGTCAAGTCACATCGACAAATTTATGCATATACCGTGTGACTGACACATATGCATACATGACTCTGACACAGACTGGGCTTGATCAGAGTTCGGCTGCAGCATCACTTGTGCACAACGTGATGTCCCGGGAAGGAATGCAGCGCTGGTCACGTAGTGTGTGCTGTGCGTTCACTTGATAACAACCGTCACCCGATCTGGGAAAGTTTTACGATTGCCCTCGAAGGGGCTGTGTTCTTTGAAAGCCGGAGCTGAGTCCCCAAAATTGTTTCATTTTATTGGTATCCCGCAAGTTTGTTCGCCTTGCATCTGGCCTTGCATACAGATTAGCGCTTCATCAGTCGATCTTCTCGTCACGTCCAGAACAGAATTCATGCTGTGATACTGCCGGCTTGCCGGCTCTTACCTTGTGTGCCGCGAAGCCTGCGTTCCTGCTGGATCACAGTCGCGTACAAGCTCTTCGTGACAGGAGTTGAGCGTCTTAAGTGAGTGACCGAGTGTGTGCTGCTGCTGCTGCTGCAATTTCTAAGAGCAGCGGTCAACGGTGTCCGTGGTATTACAACCAAACCGATGTTGTGCATTCTGACAGGTATATCGTGCCTGCATCCAGATGGCTGGAAGCAGTTGGTCGGCCTGTCCGCGTGAGATCCTGGTTCAGTGCTTTGCAACGCAAGCTGATTATCTGGACAATGTGTCAGCTAATGCCACCTGCAAAGCGTGGCATGATGCCCTGCTGGCAGCGGCTGAGTTGACCACAGATATGTCTGTCTGCGATGGTCCCCTCAGCAACCAGACACATCTTCTTCACAAGTTCCCCAACTTGCAGACTATCAAGATTGTTATGGCTGCTGGGTCTACCAAGGGCTCTGATTTCCACGTAGACTCCCCAAACAACGGACAGCACTCACAACAGCAAGCTGTCTGGCTTCCCATATCATGTACATGCCTGATAATGGAAGACTTCAGCAACGCAGGCAGCTCGGAAAACCTGAGCAACTTGCAAGAAGTGCACATTCAGGCTGCCAGAATGCCTTTGATGTCATTTGCTAGCTTGGGAAGCTTGCAAAATTTGCTGGCGCTGACAATAGCAGGGGGCCGTGAGCCAGGACAGAATGCGCTCATTACCGGCAGCATTTTAGACCTTCCTAAAGGCCTCACACAACTGAAACTCAGGCACTGCAACTTTTCTGAATGGATAGCACTGCCTGAGCCGATGGCAACCTTGTCTTTGTTACCTCTGTGCCTCCGCTTTGGCCCTGAAGCCAGCAAGCATTTGACAGCCTTGAAGCATCTGGAGTTGTCCTATCTAGGGGTTGATTTTCCGGGCAAGTTTGCTGACATGAGCAACCTGCATATGCTTGTGTTGGAAGGAAGCGATGTACAGTTCACAGCAGAGTTGTCATTCTTGCATGCAGCAAAAGCTCTGCACACTCTCAATTTGAGCAAAGCAACCATCATATCGCAACATGCACAAATGGAGCCCGAAGTTCGGCAGGTTTTGGCAACTTTACCAAGTTTGAAGCACTTAGAGGTCACACATTGCGTGCATATCTCCCTAACAGAGTACTTGAAGGCAAACAGTCAGTTATCAACTCTAGTTTTTTGGCAACACAACTATTGCGACTTTTATTTCAGCTACATGAGAGCTGATGTGCACACTGAAACAGGCTTAGACAGCTCTTTGCTGCCTGCTATGCATGCCACTGCGTCTTCCAAGCTGTTTGAATCTCTATGCATTGATTGGCTTGTACACTTGGAATTAGACCGGATGGATAACTGGCCCTTTGCCAAGGTTTCTGACATATCATTCTGCAACTTGCGCACGCTTCACTTTGAAGCTTGCTGCCCGTTTCTGAAAGAAATTGTTCAGATACCTACATCCATGAAACTGACGGAGTTTTATTTGTCAGTGAGTCTTTGCAATAGCATTTTTGTGGCTGATTGTACTAGCCTCAGGACGTTAGGCATCGCCTATTCAGGCATCTCCCGAAAGGCAAGCTTGCCCAAATCCCTGTCAAAGCTTTTCTGGCCCATGCCTGTCACAGCCACCCCACAGAACGCCTTCAGCTCATTCACCAAATTGCAGACTCTGCATTTGGGACATTCAAGTTTTGTCAGCTTACCACAGCTCCCGATTTCTCTCACGGAGCTAGATCTGAGCGGCAGCAATGTGGCAGATCTCAACAGCTTGCCGACGCTTACCAACCTGCAGAAGCTGACATTACCAGCAACACCATCTCCAGCAGGATTGCAATGCCTGAAGCAGACAGTGAGGCTCAAGCATGTGGCCATTGTGAAGCGTGAAGGTAGGTCGCTAGCCTGCCTGTTGCAATGCTGCCTTTTTAACCCAAAACTTTGTTCTTGGCCATGCATCTAAGTATGCCATGACATCAGTCATTGATTGCCAAATGTGTTTTCTGTCAAAATAGTGTGGAGGATATGCTGTGTTCTGCCATGCACTGTTTTGACAACCTGTTGAGACTGAATTTTATTTGACGCCAGCAGCTTGGTGTACTTATGCACAGTTCCCTTTTTCATACAACATGGCAATTCATCACCACCTGGTCATCAGTGTTAATCATTCCTGTTGTGTTGCTTTGTAGGGCCTGGCCCTTTGGCGCAAAGCTACAAAAAGCGGATTCTGCCATGGAAGACTGTCAGCTGAAATTCTGGCAGTGAATACAGTAGCCTCTAGCATGCAACAGCTTTGCCAGTCACCATGAGGTCATCTCCATCACAGCAATGACTGTTGGGGCTTCCAGTCAGTGCCTGAGGCAACATGTAGCGTAGATCTGAATTGTACGAGAAGGCCGCAGCATGCCAGATGCTTTACCAGAATCTGTTACTAGATTCTTCTACAGCTGTCACTTTGTGTTCAATGCTGCGGCTGAAGGGAAGAAAGATTTCTGCTTTTCAGCGATCACAGCGGCAGCCCAAGGCCACAGCCTGGAGCTAATGCTGTGGCTGTTGTTGCACATCTTAGCAACACCTCGTTTTCCAGTTTCTGTACTGTTTGCATATTTGCTGGCGGTGTGCTGTCATTGACTTATATAAGATTTTACAGCCACAGGGTTCACTAGTTCAGATGTAAAGGAACCGCCCAAGGATTGTAGAAGCTGTCTGTTCAGCATCAGGCGCATGCGCATTCAGTTGTTGGAAGATTCTGGTGGATGACAAGCTTGGATGCAAAGCCTTTTGGCAGAGCCGTATCTTGTGAGCTCTCAAAGCATGTGCCTGTGCTGTCAGGGATGAGTTAAGCTCATCAAGCCAGAATTCCCAAAAGTAGACGAGTGAGTTGACACATACACACACAAGCTGTGCCCAGGCCACATGACCTTGGGGGGGCACAAAACAGGGGCGCCCCGCCCAGCAAATGGTTTATGTGTGATCTTACACTATCACAAGCGGCATATGATTGCTGAAATCAAAAGTGCTATGGCAAAGCTGCACACTGAACAACTAAACTGCTGAAATCAAAAGTGCTATGACAAAGCTGCACACTGAACAACTAAACTGCTGCTGCCAAACTTGCAACGCGAAAAGTGGTCACTTTGATACACAATGTAAGTAGAGTGATGATGTCAGTGAACCACACATGATTTGTGAGCACCAAATAATTTCAATGTAGTTTTCAGACAAACTGAAGGGCATGTCATCAACAACCGTGCTGCAAAAGTGGAGTACAAGCTAATGCTGACAAATGGCCTTGAACACAAAGAATCACCTCTACAAACGACTGTCAAGATAAGCCACACAATGCTTGCCGCTTCTGCCTAGCTACGAAAGACGCTTTTCGATCTCTATCCTTGTCTGAGGCGGTACGCTGAGAAGGAGTTTGCTCCCAAGTTTGCCCCCTTGCATTCTTCCAAAACGCCATTTTATGAGATGTAGGCAAGACCTGCTCAGGGCCAACACCATCATTCTTGGCAGTGTCATACTCTGCAGATAGCGCAGGGTACAACGACTGCAGTGAATTGCATATGCAAGCCTTTTTGTTGGTACAGTAGGGGCAACCGCTGTTGAGGCCAAATCGGTTGAAAGGCCTTGCCATGAAGAGGTGTGGTTGACCTCGAGGACACTTGGTACAGATCCAGTGAACCATCTTGCCGCTTCCTGCCGTGATTTTGTCAGGATCAAGGCCTGCTCTTTGATTCCTCTCAAAATCAAACTCCAGCATTGCAGGGTGCTGGCTCTGTGTCAAGCTTGGTTGCCTGTTGACTAGTCTGCGTTGGCTTGAGCACTTAGGACAACCACTTTGGTTGTCAACTTTGCCATATATCATGGCTTGCCAGCTGTGACGACACTTTGGGCAGAGCCAATGCCTGCGAGTGGAACTGGATGCCATAACCTGGTCTGGAGTCAGCCCATTCTTGGCTGTGTCCCAGTAGGCTGCCACAGCTGGGGCCACAGTCAATAGCGAGTTGTGTTGGCACAGACGGTTGTTAGTGCAGAAAGGGCATTGGCTATGCCTATCCTGCCTGTTGCTGACAGTGGCCAACCATTCGTGCGCAAACCCACACGGACACTGGTCGCAAGTCCACCACACATGCAGACCGCTGCTGGCTGTGATCTGCCTGTCTCCCAAGAGCTGATTTTTGGCATGATGCCACTGCCTCTGCAGCTCTGGCCTGAGCAGGCTGATGTCTGGGCCTGCTGAGATTTGGTTGCAATAGCACAGCCTTGAGTATCCTGATCCCAGCATATACACAATTTGGCTGTTGTACATAGACTGACAGTTTGAAAGCGCTTCGAGTAAATAAGGGAGTGCAGTCACATACCTGCAGGTGCCTGCCTATTGATCCTTGGGTGTGGAGGTTTCAATCCGTGAAGAAAGAAATCACGCCCCAGCGCTTGTTGCAAACGCGGAAAGTTAGAGTGCCTGCGTACAGGTTGAGGCTGGCGACGCAGAAGAAATGCTGTCCATGTGCGGTCAGGGACAAACCAAGGTCATCAAGCCAGGGTCTGTGCGTGACTTGCATTAATCGACACACACAAACTGTCTTGTCAGCGGCTATAGCTATGCTGCCCATGCCACATGACCTTAGGGATCACACAGCACAAGGGCACCCAGCCAAGCAAATGGTCAAAGTGTGATTTACACCATCACTGCTAGTAGCTAGTAGCTGTGTATGATTGCCACAACTAAACAACAGTGCTATGGCTCATGTTACAAAAGCTGCACAAAACACAGTTCAGTTGCTGCTGTCAACAAAGAGAAAACTGGGCAATTTGACACGTACGATGACCATATCAGTGAACCACACAAGCATGATGCAACACCAGATTCCAGATAAAGTCAGATTCACATCATCAATAAGCCTGCTGCGACAAATAGGAACACAAGTCAAGGTTGACAAGCTGCCGTGAACACAAAGACATCCCCTCTACAAAGGAGTTTCAACCTAAATCAATCACATGCTTGCTGCTTGAGCCTAGATTTGATGGATGCTCTTTTTATTCTACCCTTTTCTGGGCCAGTGCGCTGAAAAGGAGACTGTTCCATAGTGTGCCCATTTGCATCCTTCCAAAAGACAACTTTCCTAGACCTTGGCAAGACTTGCTCAGGCCCGACACCGTTTTTGGCAGTGTCATACTCTGCAGCTAGCGCAGGGTACAACGACTGCAGTGAATTGCAAATGCAAGCCTTTTTGCTGGCACAATAGGGGCAACCTGCATTGAGGCCGATCCGATTACATGGCCTTGCCATAAACATGTGTGGTCGACCTTGAGGGCAGTTGGTACAGATCCAGTGCACCATCTTGCCACTGCCTGCCGTGATTTTGTCAGGATCAAGGCCTGCTCTTTGATTCCTCTCAAAGTCAAACTCCAGCATTGCAGGGTGCCCGCTCTGTGTCAAACTTGGTTGCTTGTTGACTGAATGTGATTTTCTGGAGCATTTTGGACATCCACTCTTGTTCCTGACTTTGCCATATGTCATGGCTTGCCAGCTGTAACCACACTTTGAGCAGAGCCAATGCCTGCGTGTGGAACTGTGTGCCCTGACCTGGTCTGCAGTCAGCCCATTCTTAGCTGTGTCCCAGTAGGCTGCCACAGCTGGGGCCACAGTCATGAGCGAGTTGTGTTGACACAGACTGTTGTTGGTGCAATAAGGGCACTGAGTGTCCATACTCTGCCTGTCTTTGACAGTGGCCAACCATTCATGCGGAAGGCCACACGGGCACTGATCACAACTCCACCACACACGCAGACCGCTGTTGGCTGTGATCTGTCTGTCTCCCAAGAGCTGATTTTTGGCATGATGCCATTGCCGCTGTAGCTCTGGCCTCAGCAGGCTGTTGTCTGGGCCTGCTGAGGCCTGCTGCTCTGTTTGGTTACAGGAGCATAGCCTTGAGTATCCTGGTGCCAGCACATCCACAATTTGAGTGCTGCACTTGGACTAAGAGATCGAAGATAAATTATCCTCGATCAGGTCGATGTGAAAGTGCAGTCACCTACCGGATGCCTGCCTGGTATTTCTTAGCTGTGGTCCCACGCCGTGAAGGAAGGAACCACGCCCCAGCAGGTGTTTCAAGCGTGGAACGTTGGCGCGCCTGCGCACATGTCTTGGGTGACGACGCAGAAGAAGTGCTGTGTAGTGTACAGAAAGTGTACTGCACTTGCCTGTTGTGGCGTGGTTGCCAGGCCCAAGTCGCGCAACACATTTCCGTAGCCATTACTTTGTATCTGACGCCCCTCGCTCGCTGATTGAGTTTCAAAAGCCAGCGCGCGACACCGATGATGGTGTCGAAAATGTGATGCAAACAAATCACGTGCAAATTAAGAAACAGAGGCTCCGAAACCAAAGTGCAAATCGAAGAAGACCTCAAGTCTCAGCCGTCAACTTAAAGCGCCCTTGCTGTTGCTCAGACCCGCTTTACTTGTTGCAGCTACCATATATGAAGCACATCCGACCAGCACGAGCTTTGAATTTGTTTGAAAACTGTGTTGCTAGAACAAGCTTGCTGTTGAATAGTTGTCACAAGCCTGCAGGCTGTCTGCCTTGTGCCTGCTGCAGATCTTGCTGCTTCTGCCTGACTATCAGCAAATGGTGCCAAACAACGATTTTTGTCGACCTGAGACGCCATGCATGCATATGTGTCAATCTTGTGGCAGCTGCATGTCTTGCTGTGAGCTCTCTGCTGCAAGCAGCTCCACGTGCACTTCCAAACAGATCTCGTGTATGCTCAGATGATGCTTTGAAGCCTGACTTGCAGCCAAAGCAGTAGCAGCCTTGATCCATAGCATGAGATACAAGAATAAGAATGCAATTAGCAATGACCTGGGCATGATTGGCCGACCCAGACTGCTGCATTGACTCTGCCTAGAGTAGGCCATGCATCAGTGAACCTGTGGCTAGGGAGAAATATGAGGCCAGCCAGAAACCGGGTGAGCACCTGCTGTATCTCATCAGTAATGCTCATAAGCTAGCAACAGTTGTACTTGGGGTCGCAAGGTGGAGTCAGGCAAGGTTTTGGAGGAGCTTGACGGGCCTTTTGAACTAGCTTGCTGCTGTGCACGCTCTGCAGCCTGGCTGCTGCCTCCTCTACCTGCATGACTCACAGCCTAGAGACATGACACAAGTGTGGCACAACATAGTCAAGACATAAGCAGTTTTTCCCACTCTTTGGGACTGCAACAGTGGTACTGCAACACAGCTGAAGCTAGATGCCATCATATGCAACAGGCTTTGCTGCTTGCATGGACATCTGCAAATGGGTGCCAGACAGATAATTCTTGTTCACCTCCAACTTGATGCGTGCTAGCCCAATTTCATTGTTTGGCAGCTGCATGTTATGCTGAGAGCTGTCTGCTTTCAGCAACAAGCAATGCCTCAGCCCAGGCAAACATCTCTGCTCAGACATCCCTGGTGGACAGACTGATTGCTAGGCTGCCTGGACCTACAGCATGGCATGAATCCTGTGAACAAACAGGACAATACTCATGCACGACCGTGCAAGCCACACTGCTACATACAGACTGCCAGACCTCAGCCAGGCCATGTGTATACACACCAGGTATACACATAGTACACACATAGTACACACATAGTACACACGTAGTACACATACCAGGTATACACAAAGTATACACATAGTACACACATAGTACACATCTCAGGTATACACATAGTACACACATAGTACACACACCAGGTAGACACATAGTACACACATAGTACACACGTAGTACACACATAGTACACACACAGTACACACATAGTACACACATAGTACACATAGTACACATAGTACACGTAGTACATATAGTACACATAGTACACATACCAGGTATACACATAGTACACACGTAGTACACATACCAGGTATACACATAGTACACACGTAGTACACACATAGTACACACATAGTACACACGTAGTACACACATAGTACACATAGTACACACTTAGTACACACATAGTACACACATAGTACACACGTAGTACACACATAGTACACACGTAGTACACACATAGTATGTTTTTGGCATGACAGACATGCCCATGAAAGGCCAAAAACCAGGTGAGGACCTGTTGCATATCACTAGCAATGACACCAAGCTAGCAGAGGACGATGATGTACCAGACGCTGAAGCATCAGGCAAAGGCTCGTGAGGTGCTGGACAGGCAAGTTGAATTGCTTGCTGCTGTGCACGCTCTGCAGCCAGAGCACACCAAACTGCTGTATCCAACAATTGCTGGACTGGGCGCAGATCTCTGAAGGATCACAGCATTCATTCGATGACTCAACAGAAGCATTATTTGCCTTGTTGAGACTAAGCAGAAATGCAACACAAGCATGCTTTTCATGCTCACCTTGTTCAGGCATGCTAGCCACTCCAGAGATGATTGTGGAGGCTGCTTCACAATGATGATGACCTGCAGCACCACTTGAGGCCTGAGACTGTTTCACATTTATATGCCTGCATCAGCAGCAGCAATGCAACATGACACAGGTCTACAGTGCAGCTGCAATCTGGTACAAGCAGCCCTGGTAATTTGGTGCACAACCCACCATGAGCAGCCTATGTCACTAGGACAGCCCATGCAATCAACAGAACAGCCTATTCGGCCTGACATCATCATTATAGGCAGCAAAGTATGCTTTAGCAACAACGCAGGGGAGGTTTCTCACCTGATTTAGCAGCACGGGTGCTCAGAAGAGTAATGCAGCTGCTCTGCAATGATGATGACCTGCAAAGCTGCAACAGAAACGCAGTGACTCGACCAGCTGTGGGATAGCGGTGGCATCATGACAGATTTACCAGCCAAGTGCTCATGCATAGCTAGCCCACCAAGCAGTTCTAGCACTTCGGGCTGCAATTACGGGCAACACTGCAAAGGCAACAAAGCTGCAGGGTGCTGAACAAAACACCAAGATTCATGTGACAACAACATTTGCGAGCTGTACCCTGGGCTGCAAGGTTTGAAAACGAGGTTCACAGTGCAGTGTGTGCTGCAGCGTTGACAATTAGGGGGGAGCAGCAAGTCAGTTAGGGGGGGGCAGCTACTCCTGCAATGATATTGCTTGCAGCAGACCATTTGCAGTCTGTACAGTCTGCTGTGTTCCTGTGCAGAAGCTGTATGCAGGCTAAGGCAGCAGACAAACCCTCACCTTCCAAGATGCAGCCCAGGGGGCCTTGTCACCTGAAGGGGAGACTGGCCTGCTGCACAGGAGCCTTGACGTTAGCACTCAGCAGCAAGCCTGCAGCAGTCGCAAATACCACATTAGTTCTTCCTGCACTGGATTCATGAAACGCCTTGACAACAGAGAGCAGTCTCATGAGATATAAAGGATCAACTGAGCTCTCGGTTGCTGAGATCATCTGACTGCATGCAGCATAATGCGCATTATGCTGCAAGCATGCAAACTTGGTGAGCACTTGCTCATGACTCTGGGCAGTGCTGGGGGTGTAGGGCAGTGTCAGCATCTTGTGTGGGCAGGAACACTCTGACAGCATGTGCATATGCTGTCAGGGACAAAGTGAGGTCATCAAGCCAGGGTCTGTGCAAGACTCAAATGACTTGACACATGCAAATTGCTCTCTCAGAGGCTATAGCTGTCCTGCCCACGCCACATGACCTTGGGAACTACACAGCACAGGGGCACCCAGCCAAGCAAATGACTGATGTGTGAGCTTACACTATCACTAGCTGTGTATGCCATTACTATACAGCGGTGCTATTGCTCATGGTAAAAAAGCTGCATACTTAATAACTGGATTGCTGCTGTCAAGCTTGCAAAGAGTACATTGGTCATTTTGATACACAACATGAGTGCAGTGACTAGGTCAGCAGACCACACATGCTTGATGCGACACCAAATATTTTGCAGAGAAACCGAGATGGGTCGGTCATCAACAACCCTGCTGCAACATTTGGAGAATATAAGTCAATGTTGACACTAAACACAAAGACACATTCTCTATAAAGAGATTTCCATTATAAATCGTATCATGCTTGCTGCTTGAGCCTAGATTTGATGGATCCTCTTTTGCTTCTACTCTTGTCTGGGGCAGTCCGCTGGTAAGGGGACTGTTCCCAAGTGTGCCCACTTGCATCCTTCCAGAAGGCCAATTTATTGGACCCCGGCAGAACCTGCCCAGGCCCAACACCATTTTTGGCAGTGTCATACTCTGCAGCCAACGCAGGGTACAACGACTGCAGCGAGTTGCAGATGCAAGCCTTCCTGCTGTCACAGCAGGGGCAACCAGAATTGTTGCCAATCCGGGTAAATGGTTGTGCTACAAACAGATGTGGCTGGCCTCTGGGACATTTTGTACATATCCAGTGCACCATCTTGTTGCTCCCTGCAGTGATCTTGTCAGGGTCAAGACCTGCTCGCCGGTTTCTCTCAAAGTCAAACTCTAGCATTGCAGGGTGCTGGCTCTGGGTCAAACTTGGTTGTCTGTTCCAGGGTCTACTGATGTTTGAGCACTTAGGACAGCCGCTGTGCGTGGCAACTTTGCGGAACGTCCAGGCTTGCCAGCCATGACCACACTTGGGACAGAGCCAATGCCTCCGGGCATGACTGTGTGCCATGACCTGGTCTGGAGTCACCCCATTCTTGGCTGTATCCCAGTAGGCTGCCACAGCTGGGGCCACGGTCAACAGTGAGTTGTGTCGGCACAAACTGTTGTTGGTGCAAAAAGGGCACTGATTGTCCATGCCGTCCCTGTTATTGACGGTGGTCATCCACTCGTGCGGAAGCCCACACGGACACTGATCACATCTCCACCACACACGCAGACCACTGCTGGCCGTGATCCGCTTGTCTCCCAGATGCTGATTTTTGGCATGATGCCACTGCCTCTGCAACTCCGGCCTGAGCAGGCTAATATCTGGACCTGCTGAGGCCGCCTGCTGTGGTTCATCGCAACAGCATAGTTTCCAGTATCCTGGTGCCAAGATGACGCACAGGTTGTTTGTTGTAGTCAGTGGGGAAATTTCTCAGCCGCTTCAATGCCATCCGAAGATGCAATAACGCACCGGTCGGCTGCTTGTTGCTCCTCAGCTTTGGTACCCCATCTTGAAAGGAGGAGCCACGGCGCGGTAGTTGTTGCCGATGCGTAAACTTGGATTGCCTGCACACTGGCACTGGCTTACGACGCAGAAAAGCTGCCGTGTGGTGTACAGGAAAGACGTTGCACTTGCCTGCTGTGGAGTGCGGGGCAGACCCATGTCGCGCAGCAAGTTCCCGGAGCCATGCTCAGATCTGACGAGCCTCACTCGCAAAGCGATCACAGAACGCAAGCAAGTGCAGCTCCGGAACCAGACTGATGCAGGGCACTGGACCACATGTAGGCTCAGTCATGTGTTGGGTGTCTGGAGTCTTTTGCTACATTCAAGGCCTGTAGATCAGAATTGATTTTTCAAAAGTCACGCAAACGTGATCTAGGCAGTCAAATATGTGGCATCAAAGACTGACAAAGCACAGTACACTGTATTCTGATTTGCACTCTGACATCAGGTACTAAAGCAGTTGGCTTTGGCTCGCTCATAAATCAAATCATAGCAACGAGCCACCTTTGTAAATATGTGGTAACTTGCTAAAATAGACACTGCAATCACCAGCGCCCATCCACAATCATCACCAATTTGCAGCATCCCCCTCTGCTGCATGCTGGTCTAGGCAAGAGCTTGGCTGGATGAGACAGCAGTACAATCAGGATGAAATCACCACACCTACACCAGCACCTGAAGCATGCGAAATGCATCTGCTGTAGCACATGCTTGTTGATGTTGTAAGCTTTTGAATCAGGTGAGTGTGTATGTAGATCTGGGTCCAGGCAGCTTGCATGCAAACGCAGAAAGAAGAAGAGGCTTGTTATGGGGTGCAGACAAAGGGAATGGCTGTTCAAACAGGGCATATGCATTGTCAAGCCACATCTGACAGACGTTTACCGTAGCTGAAGAGCCAACATGTCTCTGGATGATGGTTGGTGTGACTGCCAAGCCCTCACGCTGCATGCTTGGCTGCAGGTTCTGTGTCCTGCAATGTATTGAAAGAATGCGCCAGGTGTGCAGGACTCGAACGACCAGAATACTGACATAAAGCCAAACACAGTGAGCTGAGTTTATCTTGTGGCTATGAGTGCAGTGGCCTGTGAACAAAGCCATGGGAGTGATGAAACTGACACCTAGGCATCAACAGAATAACATGCACAGCATGGTGTGACAAGCAGGTCTTGTTTTCTGCGTACAGCAGTGCTCAGCTTTGCAGCAGTCTGCTTTGAGTGTAGAAATGCTCTTATTTGCAAGACTGCATGCCATGGTGAATGCACAGTGGTTATAAAACAACAGAGATGTGAGCAGCAACAGCTGCATATTGTGCATTGGTGGCTCAGCCCTATGCAGTGGCTGTCGTGACTGCTTCACCGTACAACACATCGGCTTTTTAAGCAGTGACAATGTCCATGAAGAATACATGCAGCTTGTATGTACTGTCCTCATGATTGCACATGTAGGTGTGTTGTTACATTTTCCATTCATATGCATACTCACATATATGTGCATAACTCAGACATACATTGCAAAACATATACAGACAAATATATACATGTGCACGTATGTAAACATATACACATGTCTCTGGAACTGAGCCCTGCTGATGCATGCACCACTTTGCATCTTGTCATCAAAGCACAGCCTGACCTACTGTACACAGAAGGATTGAAGCCAACAGGTTCACCAGTCATTGCTGGAGATTGCTGATTTCAGCTTGCCAGATGCGCCCGCTCTACTCCCTCTTCACTGCAGCGTCTGCATCACACGCACAAGGTCAGACACCAATAACCACTGCTATTCTGCTGCATGTGCCATGTCAGGCGGGGCAGGTCATGCCCCATATACAACTGCAAGCGGGCAGATGTGTACGCTTGTGCATCAGTCCACACTCCTGCTCACTTGCACATTTATGCAAGGTGGACATGACAAGCCGTGCTTTGCTGCGCTGGGCCAAAGTTGCTGTGCTGTGCTGTGCTGCGCTGTGCTGTGCTGTGCTGTGCTGTGCTGTGCTGTGCTGTGCTGTGCTGTGCTGTGCTGGGCTGAGCTGTGCAGTGCAGTGCAGTGCAGTGCTGTGCCGTGCCGTGCTGCGTCACAGCATGCCATTATAAATATTTGTACGGAATGCTGGCATGCAGACTAGGGCAATGATATCATACTGGCTGCCTACTGGCTGATCTGGCTTCACCACTGGATGAGCCCCTCTGCAGCTCCTCTGGTACTCTTTTGGCGGCCAGTCTCAGCCTTGGAAGCCCTCTTCCCAGCACAGGGATCAATGATTGATGCTGCAGATGAAAACTTGGTGGTCTGAGCATGTGTGGCAAGCCTCTGGATGGACAGTTGTGCTTGCCAACCATCAGGGTGTCTGCATCAGCAAGAGCATGACCACATCAGATCTGCGCAGTGCAGAACTTGGCTGCTATCAAGGCTCATCACGCTCAAGTCACAGGCAAGGCAAGACATGTTTGTCAAAGGTACTGCAAGGACCATGACTTTTAACAGACTCAAGAAAGAGCAGCTGATGTTAAGCAGCAGCGGTTCATGAGTGATTTTCCACTCACTGTGAAATTGGTCCTATACTGAAAGCTGTGCAGTGCAGTCACTCATGTGTTGCAATACATCTGCTTCGTACTCACCATATGCAGGGCAGGTGATGATGTGGAGCAGCAGCCACACATGACTACCTTGTTGTGCTGGTCAGCAGCATCAGCAGCATCATGCCAGGATGACCCTCCTCAGCTGAGGTCAGGGCACCTCAAAGATCACTCCTACATGTCAGCATCTGGGCATTGTGATATGTTCCTTGTCCATCTGAGCTGCTGCTGGGTCTCTCTTGCATGTGAGAGTGTGCTTCCTTGCAACCCCCATGACATGAAACAGGGTTTAACCAACATACAGGCAAGGACGCAGATGCGACAGCTGCGAGCAATCATGACAGTTCATCTAAGCATTATACAGGAAGGGCGCTCAGCTGCTGAACAGAGTCCAGTCAGTAATGTTTGACAAAGCAAGCCTGCAATGCATCTGGTACAACAGTCATGGCAGATGCTGTTCACTGACCTGTGACACAGCGGCTGTTCAGCATCAGGCACGTCCAGCTGTTGGAAGACCAAGTGGTGGGCAACAAGTCTCAGGGCTGATGCTTGCATGAGCAGGGCCGGTCTGCTTCTACAAGCCTTGGAGTCAACCATGCCATGGAGTGAAAGTGTATCAAATAGCTTGAGACGCCTTGATGGAACCTGAAAAGCTATGCACAGCATCAGCATGCAAACAGAGCCAGAGCCATCACATGTACAGCTTTTAACATGAATTTAGAAAAGCTTGTGGCAACTGCTCTGTCAATGCGCTGTAAAACCCCTCAAGGATAAATGCAGCACAAAATTGCATGGCTCAATGACAAAAGCCAACAAGGCCCAACACCAAATTAAAGAGAGAAAACATAAAACCACAGTGTTTATACATTGACTGGATAAGCAAGTAACGCTTCAAAACAGTCATGTCAAACACCCACCAAGATCTGTCCTAGGACAACTGTAACTTTGAGTCATTTGCAACAAGAGTCTGTCATCACTGACTTCCCTGTTAAAACGCATCAAGTTCAACATGACAATGGCACAAGGTGAAACACATACACAAAAGACATACATTGGCACAAAGGCACAGTCAAAGCAAGTCAGATGAGGCTTGCTGCTTGAGCCTACATCTCTGGCTGACTGCCGCTCGCTTGATTCTATCCTTTTTAGGCTTAGTTCGATCAAAAGGACTTTGTTCCCAGGTGTGCCCGCTTGCATCCTTCCAAAAGACCATTTTCCTAGACCTTGGCAGGACCTGCTCAGGCCCAACACCATTCCTTGCAGTGTAATACTCTGCAGCCAACTCAGGGTACAACGACTGCAGCGAGTTGCAGATGCAAGCCTTCCTGCTGACGCAATATGGGCAACCACGATTGTTGCCCATCCTGTGGAAGGGAGGTGCCACAAACAGGTGTGGTTGGCCCTTGGGACATTTTG
>JAABUP010004147.1_pt1 | contig 24202 bp, 19 predicted proteins | sample 5559201 | NCBI WGS metagenome assembly JAABUP01 (sample SAMN10711887, study PRJNA513373) | rock metagenome | isolation source: Antarctica rocks | place: Antarctica
CCTGGGCGGCTGGTCCGGCTACACGTCACGCGGCTACAAGCCAGCCGGCCCGAAAACCATCGCCCGGGGTCTCAGCCGTCTCGACACCTTCCTCAAGGGCTGGGACATGGCACTTCGTTCCGCAGTTCTGTGACGCCCGTAGCCCTGAGCGGCAGGCATGCATGTCCTATGACGTATGAGGGACAATCGTTCTGTTGGTCTGGCCGCAATTCTAAACGTCTTGTAGCATAAACTTATAAGTTGAATAAATCAATAGATTGTGTCTTAAAATGGTTCGGCTCTCCCGTGACGCCGCGGATCGCCGCCGCGTAGCCTATGTCACCGCCCGGTCGCGCGCGGGAACGCCAGCCGCATTTTCGTGCCCAGGCCCACCTGGCTGTCGATCGTCAGCCGCCCGCCCGACTTGTCCACGAACTCCAGCGCCAGGAACAGGCCCAGGCCGGTGCCCTTTCCGGCCGCCTTGGTCGTGAAGAACAGCTCCGTTGCGCGCTGCGCGACCTCGGGCGGCATGCCCTGCCCAGTATCCGCGACAACAAGCTCGACAACCTCGCGGCCATTGAGCGTCGACGCCGCCTCCGCTGCGGACAGCACGCGCGTGGACATGCTCACGCGCCCGCCATCGGGCATGGCGTCCGCCGCGTTGCGCACCAGGTTGAGCAGCACCAACTCCAACTGCCCGGCGTCGACGCGCACGAGGACCGGCGCGGGCGCAAGGTCGAAGCCGATCTGCACACCCTGAGGCACGATCTGGGCCAGGGTGCCCTCGAAGTCGCGCACGACTTGGTTGAGGTCCGTCGTGCGCTCCTCGCTGACCTGGCGCCGCGCCAGCGACAGCAGTTCGCCCGCAAGCTGCCCGGCCCGCTTTGCGCCCCAATCCGCGCGTTCCAAGTAACGCCTCTGGTTCTCGTCCACGGCCTGGGCGGCGGCGCGTTCAAGGCTGCCCAGCACCACGGTCAGCAGGTTGTTGAACTCGTGCGCGACGCCCGACGCCAAGGCGCCCATGCTCTCCATCCGCTGTGTTTGGCGGCGGTGCGCCTCCTTGCGGTCGCTGATGTCGATTTGGCTGGCGAAGAAGTAGATGAGCCTGCCCTCGTCGTCGAACACCGGGCTCATGTAGAGCGCGTTCCAGAAGCCCGACCCGTCCCGGCGGTAGTTGTAAAGCTCCTCGTCGATGGAGCGGCGCTCCGCGACAGCCTGGCGGATGCGCCGTACGGAGTCGGGATCGGTGTCCGGCCCTTGCAGGAAGCGGCAGTTGCGCCCCAACGACGACTCCGCGTCGTAGCCCGTCAAATTGACGAAGGCCGGGTTGACGTAGACGAGAGGGCAGTCCGGCAGGTTGGGGTCCGAGAGCGCCATGGGCATGCGGGTCCGGTGCACGGCCGTCTCGAACACATGTTGGTATACAAGGCCCTGGCCTGACGCATTAAGCTCGGACTGGGTAGGCGCAGCCTGCTCTGAGTCGTTCATAGCGTCCTTAGTTATCTACACTGCCCTACACCAGCCGGCGAACACGTAGGCATCGCGCCGCACTGGCCCACGGTTTCGTGAACCTAATCGCATGCAATGAAAGACTACGTGCATGCAACGCAAGGGGTCAGGCGTGCTTACGAGACATATTAGTCACAGACGCAGACAACTGACCATGCATGCAGGGTGTGAATGCCTCAGACTCATGTCCTGTTTGTTGAGGACGAAGACCTTATCCGCCTGATTGTGGCGGAAACGCTGATCGAGGCCGGGATCAAGGTGACCGAGGCGTGCAATGGAGAGGCTGCGCTGAGCTTGCTCCGGGAGCCGTGCGGCTTCGATTTGCTGCTGACCGACGTGCACATGCCGGGCCGGTCCAGCGGCGTCGACGTTGCGCTGCGCATGCGCTCGCTGTGGCCCGAGGTTCCCATCGTGTTCGTCACGGGCCGCCCTGATGCCCTGCACGCATTTGGGCCGCCTGGGCCGCATGACCGCTGCATCCTGAAGCCCTACCGGCCCACCGACGTGCTCGCGGCGATACGGTCCTGCCTGGCGCAGCAGGCGCCGTAGACGGCACGTCGTTTCGGCGCTACGTAACGCCGTGTCTGCGTAGGGGCGTACCAATGCCAGTTCTCGTGGTGGGAAGCTCAAAGGGCGGCCCAGGCAAGACCACGCTTTGCCAGATCCTGGCCGGCACGCTGGCCTCGAGCCTGCGCCTGGTCGTGCTGGACGCCGACCCCACGCAGGCGCTCTCCCGCTGGGTGGCGAACGCCTACGAGGGGCCGGTCATCGAGGCGCACGCCGAACCGGACGAGGTCCGGCTCGCCCATCTCATCGCTGCCAAGGCCGAAAGCGCCGACCTGGTGCTGGTCGACACGGCGGGCTTCGGCAACCGCGCCGCGACGGTCGCCATGACGTCGGCCGACGCTGTCCTCGTGCCCTCCTTGGCTGGCGAGGCCGATGTGACCGAAGCCGAGAAGACGATGAGGCTGGTGGAGGGCCTGGCCCGCGCTGCCAGGCGGAGCATTCCGGCCCGCATCCTGTTCAACCGGGTGCGGAAGACCACCCTAGCCCGGCATGCCGCGGCCGAGATCAAGGCGGCTGGGCTGTTGTGCGTCGAGGCGTCGTTGAGCGACCTCGTTGCCTATGGCGAGATGACCTACAGCGGCCGGCTTCCGGCCAAGGGGCTGGCCAGGACGGAGGTCGGCGCGCTTGTCGGCGAGCTGCGCCGGCTGGGCTGGGTTTCAGGCGCGGCGCCTGTACGTAACGGCGTCGTGGCATGAAGGCCTTGAAGCCGCGCGGCCTCGGGAGCCGCCCTTCGCCTGAGGACGCGCTGGCGATCGCCAGCCAAACGGCTCCGGCGCAACCGCCGGCGCAGCTCTCTCCCCGCGACCGCGCCACGACACTCAACCTGCGCGTGAGGGACGGAACGGTCGCTGCGATCCTCAAGGCCGCCGAGGAGCGGGGGCTGACGATGAAGCAGGTTGTTTGCCAGTCGCTGGCGAGCGCTGGCGTGCCGGTGGCGGCTGCGGACTTGGAGGACCGCACGCCCAAGCGGGGACGCAGGCGCTTGTCGTGATGCCGGTGTAACTTTACATCGGCACGTCATTACGGCGTTACGTACAACGTCGCTGGACGACAGCCGCCACAGCGCCCAACTTGCCGCGCGGGAGGGTGCCAGGCAGGTGCCGACCATAACTGGCAAAGCGCTGCGCGGCGGCTGTCTCCGCCATCAATGAACGCGCCAGGCCATCTCGTGCCCCGGCACCCGCAGCCAGGGTCCACGCTGGCCAGCCAGTGGCTCCAGGGGCGGGGCGCACGTCTGCCCTGAGAAGCAGAGGCGCCCTGCATCGTGGGTGGCGCTATCGCAGGCGTTCCTTGACGTGAACTGTTCCAACGGATAGAGCGCCAAACAAGTTAGTCCGTTCTTTCATTGGAAGTTCACGATGTCGACCGCGTGCGTGGACGTCATTATTCCCGTCTACAATGGGGAAAAGACGATCGAGAGCGCGGTCGCCAGCATCCAAGCGCAGACCGTGCGCGACATCCGCATCATCATCGTCAACGATGGTTCAACCGATGCGACAAAGCTGATCGTCGAAGGCTTGGCGGCAGCCGACAAGCGCGTGGTGCTGCTCGACACGGCGAACGGCGGCATCGTCGACGCGCTGAACACCGGGCTGGCCGCCTGCCGTGCGGACATCATCGCCCGGCACGACGCCGATGACCTGGCGCATCCAGGGCGCTTCGAAAAGCAACTGGCCTATCTGCACGAGCATTCGGACTGTGCCGCCGTGTCTGGCGCCTTTTGCCAGATCGACGAGGCGGGACGGCCGCTTGGGCCTATCCAGCACCTGTCGTCGCCCGACCTCGCCAACCTTGACTGGTACCCCCAGCGCGAACCCTACCTCTTGCATCCATTCCTGATGATGCGCCGCGCAGCGGTCGAGGCCATAGGGGGGTACCGCCATGTTTTCCACGCCGAGGACACCGACCTGTTCTGGCGGCTGCAGGAAAAGGGGCAGTTGGCCAACATGCCGGACCTGCTCGGCGACTACCGCATCCATGCGCAGAGCGTGACCAGCGTATCGGTCGTCAATGGCCGGATTTCTGCGCTCAACTCGCAGCTTGCGGGGCTGTCGGCCATGCGGCGGCGCACCGGGCGGCCCGACATCGCCTTCCAAAAATCCGCGCTGCGCGAATACCAGGAGGCCCGCACGCTTGAGGGCATCGTCAGCCTGGGTAGCCGTGGCCTCGATGCGGCCGAGGTCCAGCGCTTGGCTGCGACGGTCAGCGCAAAGCTGCTCGAATCAGCGGGTTACCGGCCCTATGAGCTGGAGATCGAGGACTGCGCGTTCATCCGCAAAGCCCTGTCGGACGCGATGCCGCACATGGAGGCCGCCAACCGGCGCTCCTGCAGCCAAATGCTGTCGGGCACGGCAGCCCGGCTGGCCTATGGCGGCAAGGTGTCGGCAGCCCTGCAACTGGCGCCCCCAGCGCTCTACCTGGTCGCTGCCGCACGGCTCGCCCTGCGCGCCGTTCTCCCGCCCAACCTCCGCCGCTCGGTGCGCAAAGCGGCCGGACGCGATGCGTTCGTAAAGTAAAGGGGCGTAAAGTAAGGGGGCCGCGAAGCAGGGTGGCGCTACCGGGTCCGCTCGGCCCGCTCGTCGTCGTCCCTGAAGCGCAAGCGGGACGCCAGCGAGCGGTTGGCGAGCTGGGACACCTGCGCGATGGCGAACAAAGCCAGGCGCTTCCCACGAGGATGCAGCCTCAACGAGCGGAGCATAAGCTGGCGGGCGGCGGGGAACCGGCGGTTCGTGAAGTTGACGCGCCCTGCCTCCCATAGGTGGCTGGCCGTGACATGGCGCCGGAGGCTTAGCCAAGCGCCCGGCTCGAAACGCTTTTGCAACTCCGGATTGTTCAGCACCGTGTCCACGCTGCGCTGGTGGTTCTCCCAGGCGCACGCCAGCAGCCCCGACGAGCTGCCGCCATGGACCCGGAGGTAGAAAACCTCCGGCACCGCCCCGATGAACAAGAACTCCCCGGCGGCAGCGAGCCTGCACCAGAACTCCCAATCCTCGCTGAGCCGCAGCCGGCTGTCGAAGCCGCCGACCTGCCGGGCAGCTTCGGTCCGCACCAGCACGTGGCCGCCATTGGCGAGGAAGTTCTCCTCGATCATGCGCGACAGCACATCGCCAGATGGGTACCGGTGCTGCGAAAGGGGCTTCTGCTGCGGATAGGGCGCGCCGTTGGCCAGCAGCTTGACAAAGGCGCCAAACGCCGCGACCGCGCTATGGTGGCCATCGAGCGCGCCAAGCAGCCGCTCAAGGGCAGTCGGGTGCAAGAGGTCATCGCCGTCGAGGAACATGACATACCGGCCGCGCGCGGCGGCAAGCCCGGCGTTCCGTGCCGCGGACACGCCCTGGTTCGGCTGCCGCATCAGCCTGACCCGGCGGTCCGGCGCCGCCGCCACCCGTTCCGCGGTCCCGTCCCGCGAGCCGTCGTCGACAACGATGCCTTCCCACGTTTCGAGGCTTTGGGCCTGGACGCTGGCCAGGCATGCTTCGATGAAGCCCGCGACGTTGTAGGCAGGGATGATGACGCTCACGTCCGTCACGCTCTTTTCTGCCATGCGACCACCCATGCGCCACGCTCGAACGAGCCGGACTATGTACGGGCAGGGCCCGGTCAGGCGCAAGGCGCCGCACGCGCCAGCGACGGGCGCCGTTCACGGCAACCGCCGCCCTGTCTGGCGCCCGCTTGCCGGGCGCCGGAACGTTGAACCAATCCGCGCACCACTGCGTTGGAGCTGTCCCATACGCTTTCTGTGGCGGCCGACTTGGTCAGTTTGGCGCGCAGCCGCCGCATCACAATGGCGTTGAGCGCAAAACCTTCCGTCCAAAAATGGCGTAGCGTTATTTGGTGTTGAGGGTTGGAACAAACCATATCGGCGTCGCCCTGTGGTTTAAAACAACCTTGTTGAATGTTCGAACATACATGCGTAGGAATGTCTGAAGGCGTCGTGCTGGCAAAGCGCCGGAACGATGCAACCGTAAAGCTGATCATTTTCATTGTTCATATGTTATGAATACACGCTGCGCGGGTCAGGTTTCGCTTATAGTCCAGCCTGCATCAACCGCCGTGTCTCCTCCGGGTAGCGCTCCAGCGCCCGATGCCACAGTCGCCATGACGCACCAAGCTACAAGGGACTCCTAGGGCAATGCTCGCGTTCCGTCCCGTGGGCCAATGGCGCACGCGCATTCTCTTGGTTGCGCTTCCCCTGACGGCGATCGTGCTGTCGCTGCCGTTCTATAGGCTGTTCGACGCAGTTCCGGCCGTGCGCGGGGCGTGGGTCGCCATGCTCGCCGCCGCCGCCCTCTACGGCTTTTCGCACGTCCTGCGGGCATTGCGCCTCGCGCTGCTGGCGGCGCCGGCCCTCGGCATGAACATCCGCACCATTGTGCTCCTCCATTTCCACACGGCGCCGGTCTCCTTTATCGTCCCCTTCAAGCTCGGCGAGCTCTACCGCTGGCAACAACTGGCCTGGCTTTCCGGGGACCCGATCGGGTCGCTGGTGATCCTGTTGTTGGAGCGCACCCTCGACGCCGTGGTCCTGCTCACCGTGCTCGCGGGGCTTATTGCCATCGGCGGGCGGCTGCCGCCGCACACGGAATTGCTGTCGGGCCTGCTCACGTTTGCGACGATGCTAGGATTGTTCGCCGTTTTCGTCGCGCCCAGCGGCCTCGAAGCGATGCAGGTTTATATCCTGCGGCGCCACTCCGCCCCTCGGGCGCGCCGGGTCCTGAGGGTCATCGACTCGACGCGCACCATGGCCAGCGGCGCGAACGAGCGGCTGCGGGGCAACGTGCTCTTGCTGCTGTTCCTGTCCGTGGCGATCTGGGCGCTTGAGAGCGGCATGCTGTTCGTGCTGGCTGAGCGGATGAACCGGGAAACCGGGGGGTTCCTGACCTCCCTGCTGACCATGACCCTTTCGCCCCAGGCGGTTGAGGAGCCGGTTGCGTCCATCACGAACCTTTATGCGCTCGTGGGCCTGGCCACCCTCATCCTGGTTTGGCCAGCAGCGACGGTCCTCTATATCCTGCGCATCCGCTCCCCCCACCGCAGCGCTCCCGCGCGCCAAAAACCCCTGGCGGTCCACAGGACCCGGCGGCTCCACCTCCACACGGTGGGCAGAACCCTGTGAGTCGCCTTGTCACCGTCGTCTACGACGACCGGCGCGTCCCGCCGCCGGACATCAACGCGATCATCGGCGCGACGCGCTTCTCGGACATCCTGCGCAAGCGCGTCTCCCTGGGCGAGGAGATACGGCGCAGCAGCGTGGCCGGGGGCGCCGCAGACCTGTTCCACCTCGTCGACGAGCGCGACGCGCGCCACCTGGCCGAGCTGATCGAGGACAGCCAGGCCAACCGGGTCTTCCTGCGCCTGCCGTCGTTTCTGATGCCGACGCGCCCTGGGATGCTGGCGATGGCGATCGAGAAGGGCCGCTATGTCCTGCAATCCATCCTGCTCGCCCCGGTGTTCGAGGACGAGGCGGCGGCGATGCTCACCGCCGCCGACGCGATCGCCTACCTGCGCGCACGCGAGCCGGAGGCGATCAGGGAGCTCACCCTCAACCTCGCCGCCTCCCACCCGGTCATGCTCGACCACTGCGATTTCGTCGACCTCCGCCGCCCCGAGGTGTTCCTGGGCTTCATGGGGGACGCGACGGAGGCCCGCCACTTCAACTCGACCACGCGCGTGGGCGCGGTGTTCCGCAAGACGTCCTCCAACCAGGAAAAGATGGCGCGGGAGTACAGCTTCTTCCATGTCGTGCCGGAGAACCTGAAAGCCTTCTTCCTGCCGACCTTCGACTTCACCGACGACGGGGGGCGGGCCGGCTACTCTATGGAGCGCATCAACGTCCCCGATGCGGCGCTGCAGTTCATCCACGCTGCCTTTGACGAGCTGTCGTTCACCACCCTCGTCGACCGCTTCCTCGACTTCATCAAGGCCCGGCCCATGAAGGAGCTCGGCGCCGCCGCCGTCCGCGAGCAGGCGACGCAGGACATCCTGGGCAAGATGGACGCGCGCCTGGACGAGTGCCTCGCCAGCGACCATGGCCGCCAGTTGGACCGGGTGCTGGAGGCCGCGGGACCGCTCGGCGGGCTGCGGGCCATGCAGGAACGGGCCGGCGCGCTGATCCGCGAGGCCATAAGGCGCGACCGCTCGTCCGCCCTCGCCGTCGGGCACGGCGACCCCTGCTTCTCCAACATCCTGTTCGACCGCCGCATCGGCCTGTTCCGCCTCATCGACCCCCGCGGCGCCCGCACCCTGGACGAGGCGTGGATGCACCCGCTCTACGACCTCGCGAAGTTCAGCCACTCCGCCAACGGCGGCTACGATTTCGTCAACAACGACCTGTTCGACTGCTCGCTGAACGAGCGGCTCCGCTTGCAGCTCACCCTCGACGAGGGCGGCCCGCCAAGCTGGTGCCAGGACATCCTGCAGGACCGGATCGAGGCGGCGGGATACTCGCCGTTCATCATACGCGCCTACGAATTGTCGCTGTTCATGTCCATGCTTCCCCTGCATATGGACCATCCGCGCAAGCTCGCCGGATTCGCGCTGATCGCGTGCCAACTGATCCAACACCTTGAGGCTGCCAGATGATCGCCGGAACAAACGTCCTGGTCGTGGACGTGGACGGGACCCTGTGCCCGATCAAAGCCGCCGGCCAGTCCTACGGCGACCTGCCGCCCGAGCCGCGCATGCTCGCCCGGCTGCAAGAAATGGCGGCGGCGGGCTGGCGCATCGTCATCCACTCGGCCCGCGGCATGCGCAGCCACGACGGCAACTCAGGGGAGATCAACGCGCACGTGCTGCCCGTGCTGCTCGATTGGCTGCGGCGCCACGAGGTGCCCTTCCACGAGGTCCACGTCGGCAAGCCGTGGCCCGGCGGCAACGGCTTCTACGTCGATGACCGCTCGGTGCGCCCGCGGGAGTTCATCGAGAATTCGTTGGAGGCGCTCGAGCAAATCTGCATTCGGGACCGTCTCGCCGAGGATGGCCAGTGCCAGGAATAGTCGCCGTCACCATGGCCGGCTTCGGGTCGCGTTTTGCGGCTGCGGGCTACACGCAGCCGAAGTACCGCATCGAGGCGCTCGGCATCCCGTTGTTCGACTGGTCCATGATGGCGTTGCAGGGCTTCAAGGAGGCCGGGTGGCGCTTCTCGTTCGCCGTCCGGGCCGCCGACGGGTCGGCCGGGTTCATCCGGCAGCGCTGTGGACATCTCGGCATTCCCGTCCAGCACATCCTGGAGCTGGACGCGCCAACTGATGGGCAGGCGACGACGGCGCTGCTGCTCGCCCAGGCGGGTGCGCCGAATGCGCCGTTCGCCGTCTTCAACATCGACACCTTCGTCCGCCCCGGCGCGATGCTCCCGTCGCTTGTCCCCGACGGCTGCGACGGCTGGGTGCCCTGCTTCCCCGGCCCCGGCGACGGCTGGTCCTTCGCGCGCCTCGACGGGGAGGGCCGCGTCGTGGAGCTGCGCGAGAAGGTCCGCATTTCCCCCCATGCCACCGTGGGGCTGTATTGGTTCAGCTCCGCCTCGCTCTACGCGGAGGCGTACGCCGCCTACTACGGAGCAGGCAGCCGGGAAGAGAAGGGCGAGCGCTACGTCGCCCCGCTCTACAACCAACTGATCGCCGAGGGCCGGGCCGTTAGGATCGCGCAGCTCGACCTCGGCGATGTCGGGATGCTGGGTACGCCGGCGCAGGTCGAGGAGTTCATGCGTTCGCCGCCGCCCGCGGCTCGGCGCATCGCCCAAACGCTGCCGAGGGGAGGGGAGTGACGCGCGTGCCGCCGCTCCTGGTCTCCTTTCTCAAGTTCGGCGGCCTTTCCGGCCTGGGCTGGCTTGCCGACGCCTGTATCCTGCTGTTCCTCGTCAGCGCCTTCGGGATGACGCCGTTCGCCGCCAACTTCATCAGCTCGTGCATCGCGGCGCTGGCGGTGTTCCTGGTCTCGCGGGAGCTGGTCTTTTCCAAGGCGTCCGGGCGGACCGGCTTGAGGGTGCTCGGCTACCTGGCCTACGTCCTCGTCCTGATCGGCGTCGCCTCGCTCATGGCGCAACTGATCTCGACCTGGGCGCGCGAGCTCGCCGAGGCCCACCGTATCGCCCTGTCCGCGACGGTGGCGGCGGCGGTCGCGAAGGTGCTCATCACCCCGCCGCAGCTCGTCCTGAATTTTCTGGTGTCGCGCGCCATGAGCGAGCGCAAGCTAGGGGGGCGGCATGTCATCCATGGTTGACCGCATCCTCGTCTTCATCCCCGCCTATAACTGCGCGGCGCAGATTGGCCGCGTCCTGGCGCAGTTCGACGCGGTGCCCGCGGGCCGGTTCGCGGAAATCCTGGTGCTCGACAACGGCAGCAAGGACGGCACGCAGGAGGCAGCCCTGGCGGCAGCGCAGTCGGTCAGGGCCTGCCCGGTCACGGTGGCGCGGAACCGGGCCAACTACAACCTCGGCGGCTCCCACAAGTCGGCGTTCGCCTATGCCGTCGCGCAGGACTACACCCACGTCGTGGTGCTGCACGGCGACGACCAGGGGCACATCAGCGACCTGCTGCCGATCCTGGAGCGGGGCGGGCACCGCAGCCACGACGCCTGCCTCGGGGCGCGCTTCGACCGGGGGTCGCGCCTGCAGGGCTACTCGCGGTTCAGGATCTTCGGCAACCACGTGTTCAACGCGCTGTTCTCGGCCGCGTCGCTGCGCCGCATCGTCGACCTCGGGTCGGGCTTGAACATCTTCGCCAAATCGATCTTCGCGGACCGCGGCCTCGCGCGCTACGCCGATGACCTGCGCTTCAACGTCTACCTGCTCCTCGGGATGATCGACCGGGGCATGAGCTTTGAATTTTTTCCGATCAGTTGGCGCGAGGACGACCAGGTCTCGAACGTGAAGATCGTCTCCCAATCGCTCAAAACGCTGGAAATCCTGGCCGAGTACACTCTCAGGCGGCCGATGTTCCGAACCGGCGAGCACCGGGCCGTGGCCCACGAGAGCTACGGGTTCGACGTCGTCGGGACGCACTCCCCAACGCCCTCGGCACCTGCCCCCGCGCCGTAGCCCTCCCGCCATGGCAGACTCTACAGCCCGTATCTTTGGCCGCATGCTTGGTTGGCTCTCCACGCGCCTTGGCCGCATGGCCTCGCTGCTCGTAGTGGGCATGGTGGCGGCCTGGTTCGCCTTGCCGGCCTTCTCCATCGCCTATACCGAGGGCTTCCAGGCGGAGATCGTGATCAACGCCCATGCATTGCGGCTGGGCGACCTGCGGCTAGGCGACACGCTCTACCCGTTTGAGGGCCGCTTCTTCCTGTTGACCCGGCTTGGGACCACCCTGGGCGTGTTGGGCCTGCAGTACCTGGGCGGCCTAACGGGCCTCGCCGCCTTCCGCCTGATCGGCGTCGCGTCGCTGGCGCTGCTGGTGGGCTCGCTGCTCATGCTGCTCTGGCGGGTTTACCGTGTCGGCCCTGCCCTGGGCCTGCTGTGCTGCATCCTGTTCCCACCGGTCTTCGAGGCCGCCTACCTGCCGAACGACAACATGCCCTCCGCCGCGCTGGTGTGCGCCGCGGTGCTGCTGTTCTGGACCAACCCGAGCATCCCGCGCACCGTCGCCACCGGGCTGCTGCTGGGAGTGGCCACGCTGCTCCGCCTGGATGCGGCCCTGGTCGCGCCGGCGTTCGCGGTCCTGCTGCTGACCGAGGTGCAGGGGTGGGGCGCACGCGCCGTCCGGGCCTGCATCGCCGGGGCGTTCGTCGTGGCGGTCCCGCTCGTGGCCTATTGGCTGTGCGGCCTGTCGCTCTTCGACACCTTTGCGGCGGTGGGCCGGGCGTTGCGCCTGTGGGACCGGCCGCAGCAGGCGTTGCACAACGATCTGCGCACGGCGCTGCTCGGCTTCACCGTTTTGGGCGGCTTTGCTTGGCTGCTGGGGGCCGTCTCCTTTGCGCGGCTGCGGCGGTGGCGGGATTTGGCCCTCGCGGTGGCCGTTCCCCTGTTCTACGCGGCGGCGTACCGGTCGGAGTTGGTCGAGGTACGCTACCTGCTGCCCCTGTCCCCCTTTGTCCTCCTCGCCATGGCTGAGGGATTGCGCTCCGTTGCGGCATTGCCTGGGCGCTGGCGGGCCTTGGCGGTGGCAGGGCTGGCCGCAGGGTTCGCGGTCTGGATCGTGCCGCCGCCGCCGATGTTGCCGCCCACGTTGCTGGCCGACAACGAGGGGCCGCGCCTCGTGGTGGGCCGGGCATGGAACCCGCTGGCTACGCTCTGGTGGCAGGGCCGGCTGCGCGCCGGGCAGGCGGCGTTGGAGGCACAGGTCGAGCGCCTCGCGGCCACGCCTGATCCAGTGGTCGTGACGGGCTACTGGACCGCCGACCGGATGACGGCGCTGGCGCTGTTGGAGCATGGCTTCACCTTGCAGCCCGACACGGCGCCGGGGCCGTGCCGCGGCATTGCCGAGATGTTCGGCCGCGGCCCGGCCACCCTGATGCAGATCCGGACCCACGTCCCTTTCGTCTGGCGCCGCAGCGAGGTGCTGACCTGGGATCAGGTGGGAGTGCCCTGCCTTGATGCGGCGCGCTCCGCACAGCGCCGCGTGCTGTTGGTGGACTCGGGGCCGCTCACGGAGTTGGCCGCCGCGCCCGACGGTCCCGGCCTCGTGTTCTCGGCCGCGCAGGGCGGCCCGCCGCCATTGGCGCCAAAGCTCGCGTCGCTCCTGACCGGCCTGTCTATCGCCGACTTGCCAGCGGGCGACGTGTCCGCCGCGATCGGTCATCCGCTGCCGCCCGAGGGCCAGCGCGCCGCGATGAGCACGCTTGCGGAGCGTGCGGAGCTGCTGCGCTGATGGCTGCCAACCCGTAGCTGCTGCAAAGGTGTCGCTCAGCCGCTACATCATCATCCGTATCTTGGAGGTCAGGACGTCCAGGGCAAACGGCTTCGTGAGCACCTGCATGCTGGGGTTCAACACGCCGTTCCCAAGCGCGGCGTTCTCGGCATAGCCGGTGATGAACAGCACCTTCAGCCCAGGCCGGTGGACCCGCGCCGCGTCGGCAAGCTGCCGCCCGTTCATCCCCCCTGGCAGGCCGACATCGCTCACCAGGAGGTCGACGCGCTGCCTGGAGCGCAGGATACGCAGCCCCTCGGCGCCATCGGCGGCCTCGACCACGCCGTAGCCCAGCTCCCGCAGCACGTCGCCGACCAGCATGCGCACGACCGGCTCGTCGTCCACCACCAGCACGGCCTCGCCATCCCTAGCAGCGGTGGCCGGCAGCAGGTCCGGGTTGCTGTCCCCCGCCTCGCCGCCGCCGAGGTGACGGGGCAAATAGAGGCGCACGGTCGTCCCTTGGCCCACTTCGCTGTAGATGCTGGCGTAGCCGTTCGACTGCTTGGCGAAGCCGTAGACCATGGACAGCCCCAAGCCGGTGCCCTGCCCGATCGGCTGGTCGTGAAGAACGGCTCGAACACGTGCGCGACCACGTTGGGCGCCATGCCGGTCCCGGTGTCTGTCACCGACACAGCAACGTACTGCCCGGCTGCCACCTCGTGGTGGCGCCCGGCATAGGCGTCGTCCAAACGGGCGTTGGCCGCCTCGATGGTCAGGCGCCCGCCCTCCGGCATGGCGTCCCGCGCGTTGATGGCGAGGTTGAGCAGCGCGTTCTCAAGCTGGTTCGCGTCGCAAAGCGTCCTCCACAGGCCCCCCGAGATCACCGTCTCCACATGGATGGCCGGGCCGACTGTGCGGCGGATCAGGTCCTCCATCGAGGTCGTGAGCCGGTTGATGTCGACAGCCTTCGGATCGAGCGTCTGCCGCCGCGAAAAGGCCAGCAGGCGGTGGGTCAGCGACGCGGCCCGGTTGGCGGAGGTAACGGCGGCGCCGATGTAGCGGTCCACCTCGCCGAGCCGCCCCTGGGCCACGCGGGCCTGCATCAGCTCCAGGCTGCCCAGGACCCCGGCCAGCAGGTTGTTGAAGTCGTGCGCGATTCCGCCCGTGAGCTGGCCGACCGCCTCCATCTTCTGACTTTGGCGTAGCTTGTCCTGCAGCTCGGCGATCCGGCGCAGGCTGCGCACCACGACCTCCGTGATGCCGTGCCGCAGGGTCTCGGCCATCTCCAGCTCCCACTCGGCCCAGGGCTTTGCGAAGCCGTGCCGCATCTCGGCCCACCGCTCGAAAGGCGGCCGGGGCGGCGCCGGTTCTGGCACCTGCATGTGCGCGCCGCTCCCCCAACTCATGAGCTCCGCCTCCTCCGGCCGGAACCAAAGCAGCATGTCGGACCGGTCCGCGGACAGGAACACCGCAAGCAGGCCGCTAGCGACCGCCGTGTGCCGCTCCCAGGCCGGGTAGGCGGCGGCGAGGTTGTTGGTCTGGAACAGCTTGGCCGCGTCGCCGCGCCGGTGCAGCCAGGCAGCGAGCTCCCGCACCTCTGCCTCGGGCGGCGTGCTCCCCACGGACGAAAAGCCGCCGTCGTGCAGGACGGCGGCGCCAGTGGACGCGAATAGGCTGCCGATGGTGACGTCGCCCGTCGTGAGCGGTGCCGCGACCACGTCCGCCTCCGCCATCTGGGCCAGCAGCGTGGACAGCCGCACCAGGTCGTCCCGCCGCGCCTGCTCCGTATCGGTGCGCTCGGCGGGGCCGACGTGCAGCGCGAAGGCGTCGGTCAGCGCCGCGGCTGCCGAGCGCTGGCTGGAGGAGGGGTGGTGCGGCTGGCGGTGGTGGCACACCATCAGGCCCCACAGCCGCTCCCGGTGCAGGATCGACAGCGACATGAACCCGTTGATGCCCAGGTTGCGGTGGATCTGCAGGTGCACCGAGGACGGGCTGCGCAGGCGGGCGAACGACAGGTCGATGGCCTGGGGCTGCTGCCGGCCGTCCACCCAGGCCGGGTTCCAGGCCGGATCGACGTCGAGGGGGACCGGCGTCGCGTCCCGGTTGGGAACCCAACGCATCGGGCTGCGCCGGTACAGCGCACGCGCCTGGGCCGGGATGTCCGTGGCAGGGAAGCGCAGCCCGGCCAGGGAAGTGTCCCAGTCGACGGCCTTGTCCTCGGCGATCGCCTGCCCGTTCCATTCGGTGTCGAACCGGTAGACCAGCACCCGTTCGTAGCCTGTCAGGCGCCTGACGCCCACGGCTGCGACGCGGGCCAGCTCCTCAAGTTCGTTCCCGGTTTCCCGCAGGTCGATGATGGCGCCCTGAAGCTGGCGCAGGGCGGCCTGCGCGTCCACCATGCCTTGGGCGCCAGCCCGTTCCAGCTCCACGATGACCAAGCCGGCATGGCTATGGACGGCCGCATCCAACGCGAGGGCGCTGCCGGGCGGTTCAAACGTGGACTGCCAGGGGGCCTCTCCGCGCAGGCTGCCGTCCCCGAAGCGGCTTTGCACGGCCTTGACGAAATGCGGCCCCAGCACGCTGGCTGCGCTGCGCCCGACGCATCCGCCTGCGGGCAGGGGGGCAGCCAGCAGCTCCGCAGCGTTGCGGCTGGCGGCGACCACCGTCCAGCCACGCAGGGGCTCGACCGCCAGGAGCGCGCCATGCGGCTGGATGGTCCCTGGGATGTGGATCGGCTCCTGGGCACAGGCTAGCTTAGCCGCCGCGGCGCTGCGCTCGGCCTCATTGGCTGTGGAGGACGCGGCTGACAGGCCGACGGCAACGAAGGTATCCAATGGCAACCTCACCGGACGGAACGCGGAAGCAAACTACAGAACATACGTAACGAGATTTCGGGATGATGCAACCTATAATAGATATATTTTGTTGCTTTTTCTTTGATTGGTTGATGGATCGTTGCCGATGAGAGTCGCAGGCGCCATCCCGACGCAAGCACCGGGCGCCTGCTGAAAGCCACCCTCTTACTGCCAAGGCCTAGCCGCTACAGTTCACGGCTCTGGAATTTTGTGGCTCTGGGGCGCCTAGGCCATCGCCGCCCGGCCAGCGTCCTCGCCGCCGCCACGCCGGAGGTGTGCACGCCATAGCAGCGTTGCGGCGACCGCGCCGTTCATCAGGTTCCACGCGAGGCCGTTGGCGAAGGCGAGGCGGTACGATCCGGTGTAGTCAAAGATCGCCCCGGTCATCCAGCCGCCGAGCGCCATGCCGACGACGGTCGCCGCCAGCACGAGCCCCACCTTCGCGCCCGCGCCGCGCGCCGGGAAATACTCGCGCACGATGATCGCGTAGCTCGGCACGATGCCGCCCTGGAACAGCCCGAACAGCCCGGAGATCACATAGAGCGACGTGAGCGAGTCGAAGAACAGGAACAGCGACAGCGACACGAACTGCAGCACGGAGCCGGCGAGCAGGGTCGGCAGGCCGCCGATGCGGTCGGCGACCCAGCCGGACCCGACCCGGCTGATGATGCCGAGCCCGAGCATGACCGACAGCATCTCCGCGCCGCGCGCCGGGCCGTAGCCGAGGTCCCCGCAGTAGGCGACGATGTGAACCTGGGGCATCGACATCGCGACGCAGCAGCCGAGGCCCGCGGCCACGAGCAGCGCCAGCAGCGCGCCTGGGGCCAGGCCCAGCCGGGCTTGCGACGTGGCCGCCGCTGCGCCGCTGCCAACGGCGCCCTGCTGCGCGGGGGACGGGGCGCGCAGCAGCCAGGCGAGCGGGGGGACCGTGAGCAGCATGACCGCGCCGATGCCCAGCTCGGCCGAGCGCCAGCCGAAAGTCTGCGTCGCCGCGGCCACGACCGGCGGCCACACCGCGCCCGCGACGTAGTTGCCGGCCGCCGCGACCGCCACCGCGAGGCCGCGCCGACGGCGGAACCACAGCGACGCATCGGCCATGACCGGCCCGAACAGCGCCCCTGAGCCGAGCATCCCGATCAGCACGCCATGCACCAGCGCATAGGTCAGCAGATCGTGCGTGCGGCTGGCGAGCGCGTAGCCAGCCGCGAGCGCCACCCCGGCGACCGCCACGACGCGCGCGATGCCGAAGCGGTCGGTCGCCCGCCCCATCACGACGCCGCCGGCGGCAAAGCCCAGCATCGTGAGGGTGTAGGGCAGCGCCGCGCCGGCACGCGCCACGCCGAACTCCGCCTGCACGGCCGGCAGCGTAACCACGACGGACCACATGCCGACGCCGCCAACCGAGCTTACAAGCAGCAGCAGGCCGAGGCGCACCCACGATGCGCGGCTGTCCAGCATTCTTCCTCCCAGCGCCAACGAGGGCACGGTAGGCCGGACCGGGCTTTGCGGCAATCAGGCCGCAGTTGCCGCCGCTGTCGGTGCATAACGGACGTTGGCCGCGTTTCGCGCAGTGGATAGACTGGGACGTGATAGGGTGGGGCGTGAAACGCCACGAAACCCCGTCTGCACGGATCGTTTTGGCCGTCTACGTTGCCTGCTTCGCAATCGGCGTCATGTCGCATGGCCGTGACTTCTGGACGCATGGCTGGCGCCCCTACCGCTTAGGCGTCATGCCGCTGGACGCATTCTGGACAGCGCTCATCGTGCTCGACGCTTTGGTTGTCGGACTTCTGCTCACCGGCCGCAGGCGGTCGGGGCCTCTTTTGGCCCTGACGATCATGGCCCTCGACGTAGCAGCCAACAGCTATGCCTTGTTTGCCATGAGCGTCGCGCACTTCGCCGGCAAGCTCGTGATGCAGGCCGCGTTCTTCGGCTTCGTCGTGGGTTCGATCACATTCATTTGGCCGAGGCCCGAAACGTCGGCTTAGGGCCGTGCGCGTCGGTTCCGAAGGGCGGTAGCAGCCACTCGCGCAGCTTGGACCAGCGCCGCCGTGCTCCGCCGTTCCTGACCGCCATCGCCAGCGCCTTGCGCTGCCCCACGATGACCACCAGCCGCTTGCCGCGGGTCACGCCGGTATACAGCAGGTTGCGCGCCAGCATGGCGTAGTGCTGCGTCGCGAGCGGGATCACCACCACGGGGTACTCGGACCCCTGCGCCTTGTGGATCGTCGCCGCGTAGGCCAGCACCAGCTCGTCCAGCTCGCCAAAGCCGTACTCCACCTCGCGCCCCTCGAAGCTGACCGTCAGCGCCCCCTCCTCGGCATCGATGCCGGCGACGATGCCGAGGTCGCCGTTGAACACGTCGCGCTCGTAGTTGTTCGCCACCTGCATCACCTTGTCGCCGGGGCAGAACGTCCAGCCGAACCGCTCCACCCGTTCGGCGCCCGGCGGGTTCAGCGCCCGTTGCAGCTCGATGTTGAGCGTGCGGGCGCCCAGGCTGCCCCGGTTCATCGGGCACAGCACCTGCACGTCGCGCACCGGGTCGAGGCCGAACCGCGCCGGCACCCGGTCGCGCACCACGGCCAGCAGCTTGCGCGCCGCGTCCTCCGGCTCGTCGGCCGGCACGAAGAAGAAGTCCGAACCCTCGGGGGCCGTCAGCTCCGGCAACTCGCCGCGGTTGATGCGGTGCGCGTTGGTGATAATCCGGCTCGCAGCCGCCTGGCGGAACACTTCCGTGAGCCGGATCACCGGGATGGCGCCCGAGCCGATCACGTCCGCCAGCACCTGGCCCGGCCCCACGCTCGGCAGTTGGTCCACGTCGCCCACCAGCAGCAGCGCCGCCTGGTCCGGCAGCGCCTGCAACAGGCTGCGCATCAGCGGCACGTCCACCATGCTGCACTCGTCCACCACCAGCAGGGCGCAGTCGAGCGGGTGCGCCTCGCCGCGCTTGAAGCCGCCGGTCTTCGGGTCGGCCTCCAGCAGGCGGTGGATGGTGCGGGCCTCCAGGCCGGTGCTCTCCGCCAGGCGCTTGGCGGCCCGGCCGGTGGGCGCGCATAGCGCCACTTCGACGCCCTTGGCGCCGAGCACCTTCAGGATCGAGTTCACCAGCGTCGTCTTGCCGACGCCGGGGCCGCCGGTGATCACCAACGCCTTGGCCGCCACCGCAAGCCGCAGCGCCGCGACCTGGCTCGGCGCGAGCGCCAGTCCCGTCTTGCCCTCCACCCACGGGATCGCACGGCCTGCGTCGATGGCGGGCCAGGGCGGGCGGCCCTCGGACAGCAGCCGCAGCCGCCCGGCGATCGCCTGCTCCGAGCGGTAAAGCCCGGCCAGGAACACGCAGGCCTCGCCGCCCACGCTGTCGGCCACCAGGTCGCCACAGCGCAGCTCCAGCCCGAGCGCCTCCTCGATCAGCCCGGCCTCCACCTCGATCAGCTCGGACGTGCTCCGGGTCAGCTCGGCCACCGGCAGCCCGCAGTGGCCCTGTCCCGTCGCCTCGGCCAGGCCGAACGACAGCCCGGCGCGCACCCGGATCATCGCCGTCCTCTCGATGCCGAGCTTGGCCGCCACTTGGTCCGCGGTGCGGAAGCCGATGCCGCGTATGTCGCGCGCCAGCCGGTAGGGGTTCTCGGTGATCAGCGCGATCGCCTGCTGGCCGTAGGTCTTGAAGATGCGCACCGCCCGCGACGTGCCGACGCCGTTGGCATGCAGGAACAGCATGATCTCGCGGATCGCCTTCTGCTCGGCCCAGCCGGCGACGATGCGCGCCGCGCGCTTGGCCCCGATGCCCGTCACCTCGCGCAGCCGCGCCGGCTCCTGCTCGATCAGGTCGAACACTTGCTCCCCGAACGCGCGCACCAGGGCGCGGGCGTAGGCGGGGCCGATGCCGCGGATCATGCCGGACCCCAAGTACTTCTCGATGCCCTCCAGCGTCGTCGGCTGCGTCGTCGTGACCTGCGTCGCCTTGAACTGCAAGCCGTGCTCGCGGTCGGTGGTCCACATCCCCGTCGCGCTGATGAACTCGCCGGCGTTGATCGTGGCAGCGTGCCCGACCACGGCCACCAGGTCCCGCTGCCCGCGCGCCTTGACCCGCAGCACGCAAAAGCCGTTCTCGGCGTTGTGGTAGGTCACGCGCTCCACCAACCCGGACAGCGTCTCGGTCGGCGCCGCCGTCCCGTTTGCAGTCGCCACCTGTTCCAGTGCCGTCCTTTCTGTCATTCCGATCAGAGGGGTTGCAAGCGCTGCGCCGTCTCCGGTGGACTTGCCGGCGGCAGGTGGCCCTTTCGCCCCGCCACGACGTGAACCTGGCCGATCTCGATCCTGCCTTTTGGCTTCACCACCGGCGTTTTGGCAAACGGGTTGTATCTGGTGCCAACCGGACGATGGTCACTTCGCGAGCCGTGCCAGGTTCTCGACATCTTCGGCGCGCTGCTTCGCCCGGCGTTCATAGCTGGCCTGGTTCTTGGTGCAGACCAGGCTATAGGGCCGGCCACGGCGGTCCGTGGTGACGTCCACATCGCAGCAGGCGCCCTTGATCGTGTCCTCCACGTGGCGCCGGTCGGCTTCGGCAGCCTTGAACACCCAGGTTCTGCGCTCGGGATCGGCGAGAAAGCGCGCCAGTTCGCTGCAGCGGGGACAACGGCACGAAAAATCCGCCCGCCGGGCCCAGTCCGCCGGCGGGGCGAGCGGCTCCGCCACCCTGGCGTGCAAATGCGCCAGGCACGCGGTCCGCAGTTTCCCCATTGCGGCGGCGCAGGACGGCGCAGCCGTGTCCAGCAACGTCCGGGTCGCCGGGACGAGGGCGGCATCCAGCCCGTAGGTTTTCGGCCAGGCGAGCAGATGATCCGCAGCCCGCCTGGCCAATGCCTCGTCGATTGCGCAAAGGGCCGTCAGGAGGTCGACCACGACGCTGGCGTCCACCTTGGGACTGTCCTGCCACGATAAGCGCGGAACGTCCTGCGCCGGATCGCCCGGGAGCGCCTCGATCAGCCGGGTGGCGGCACGCACCAGGTCAGGCGTGCGATGGTCCGGCCATTCGGCGGCGGCCCGGGCCAGCAGATTGGCGCAGGCTCCGAACGAGACGGCGGCCCGGCCGGCAACGACGCGCTCGATCAGCGACGAGCGCCGCGTCGGAGAGAGGCGGTCCAAGGCGCCGATGATGGCGTCGTTGTCGCCCTTCTCGAAGCAGCCCTCGGCGATGACCTCTGTCAGGCAGCCCTCGATCGCGGCTGTATCGTCCAGTCGCGTCAGCGACACGAGCAGGCGGGCAGCGTCGCTCGGCGTCCTGTGCCGCGGGTATCCGCCCCGCTCTGGCCACTGCGCGAGCATGTGCCCGGCGAGGTCGTGCGCCTCGCGCCAAAGCGGCGACCGCTGGTTCCCGCCGCTCTCGGCCCAGCGCCGGGCCAGGTCGTCGAGATATGGCAGGGTCACTGGCAACCCGGCCTGGCTCAGGACCGCAAACAGCCGCTCGCTCGGCCAAAGCACCAGGGCTGCCCGCTTGTAGGTGCGCTCGAAAGAGGCGCCCTCGTTGCCGGTCGCCTCGTGGAAGTGTTCCTCGTCCGGCGTGAGGTCATCGCACGCATCAGGCGGCGAAAATTCGTCCTCTTCCACCGGCACGGTGCCGAGCGCGGCCTCCTTGCCGTCAAGCCGCCGCCACTCGGAGAGTTCTACGGACCGATCGGAAACCTCGCCGGCCTCGAATGCGTCCTCTCCCTGGTCCCATCGGCCCCGCCGCGAGCCGTAGCTGTCCGCATACTCCGCGGCACCACTCTCCTCGACGGTCAGCAACGCCAAGTGCAGGTCACAATGCGCTTGCTGTGCGGCGGCGGCGAGCACGCCGGCGGCAGCCGCGTCGGCACCTTTCAGCGCGGGAAAGCCGAGTTCAGCCGGCGTGTAGGCATGGTCCAGCGGGTAGACCAGCTTCTCCGGCAGATCGGCATCGGGTTGCGTTTTGCTGTCGCGCCAGCTCTGCAGCAGCGCCGCGATGCTGTCTTGCTGTTCCGCGTAGTCGGGCGGCTTGGGCGGGCGGCCCTTGCCGACCCGCACCAGGTTGTAGGCCAGGGTCAGGCGATGTCCCGCAGTGATGGGCAAGACCTCGTGCACGCAGTCGGCATAGAAGGCGGCGAACGCCGCCTCGGCTGGCTCGTCGCAGCGCAGGGTGAGGCGCGCCTCGCGGCCCTGGTGGCGCACGAGCAGCTCGCCGCCCTCGAAGATCGATGGCAGCACGACCAGGAGGGTTGCGAACATGCCCGGCGCCTTTTCGGTGTCGCGGTGGCCGACGAAGAAGCTGCCGGGTTCGTAGACCAGCAACTTGTAGAACTCGGCCGTGACCGGGTCGCTGACCCCGAGCCCTTCAGTGACCCGCGCCACGATACGGTCCAGCGTCGTTGCCCAATGGCGTCCGCCGAGGCGCACCCGATCCGGGCCGACCTGCCAACAGCGCCGCACCGCTGGGTCGACGACTGTCTGCTCGCCGCGGCCATAGGGTGCGGCTTCGGCCACGCCGATGATCCGCTTGGCCTGCTCAGGCAGCAACGGCAACGCGATGGGTCCGACCCCCTCGACCTTCAGCGACGGGGCCAGAAGCTCGATCGTGCCGGCGGCAAAGAAGTCGCCGGGCCGGCGAACGGTGCTGAGCAGCGAGGCGAGTTCGGTGGCGAGGAACAGCATGGGACGGGACAGCCGAGATGGGGGGACGCGCTGCTGATCCTAGGGGAAGAACCCTGGCCCGGCTACCAGGCGGCGGTTGATTATCAGGGCAATCGCTTGAAGGTTAGGGTGTGGCGAGGACGGCCTGCATGAACTCGTCATCCCATCCGGCGCGCTTGCGTTCGATGCGTATGCTGCCCTTTGAGGCTTCCTTGCGGATGAGGCTCTGAGCGGTCCTGCGGAGGGTGGATAGATTGGGTGGATAGATTGGCTGGGCCATTTTGCCGTCGGCTGCGGCACTCGTCTTCACGGAGGACCACGTCCATGACCCAACGCAGGCCGTTCTCGACGCCCCAATGCTGACGGGCGGCCAGGGCGAATAGCTTGGCGCCGGCTGGACGTGAGGAGATGTAGAGACGGGTCCGCACGCACGACGACCTCGCGCCCTTGTTCCCGCAAGGCGGCGGTCCAGGCAATGAATGCTGCCTGGAAATGGGCAGCGTCCAGCGTGTCGAACACGTCGCGGAACGTGTCATGGCTTGGAACGCCGTTGTCGAACGGCAGAGGGCGCCGCAGGACATCCAGCTTCAGCTCGCCGTGTTCCTCGATCTCCGCGCAGCTTTCAGCACCGCAAAGAACGCCGCACGGCCCACGCGGCAGGATCTCCGGCGGCGGGTAGGGCACCTTGCCCTTCTGCCGTGGGTCGGGCACCCCGGAAAAATGGTCCAGCCGAACAATGCTGATCACAGGCCGCTCGGCCACAATGTCCCCCCACGACGGAAACACACCTCGTGCCAACAGGCTCACCGGCAACAAAAGCTCTGACCAATAGCTTCAAGCGATCGCCCTGAGGTTCCGGCTCGCAGGCTTTTCAGGGCGACCTCGTCGTAGTACGACGACAGGGAGCGGTCCTTCAGCAGCAGCTCGGCATGGTCCTCCGCTTCGTCCGCGTCGCCGGTCAGGACGCGCTGGTAGAAGCTCTCGACGGGCGTCAGCGCCGGCCGGTCGTCGAGCAGCACGTCGAGGAACTCCAGCCGGTCCACGTAGCGCCCGAGCACGACCAGGCACAGCGTGAGCGGCATGGACAGGATCAGCCCGACCGGCCCCCACAGCCAGATCCAGAAGATGGCCGATACGACGGCGGCGAAGGGCGAGAGGCCCGTGCTGTGGCCGTACAGCAGCGGCTCGACCGCCTGGCTGACTGTCAGCTCGACGACGACGTAGAGTGCGGCCGTCCAGACCGCCAGGCTCCGGGCCGTTGGCCGGGGTGGCGGGGACAAGGCATCGGGCATGATCGGATTTTCGGGAAGAGCTTGGAGCAGGTGGCGTGGTCCGGAAGCAGGAATGGTCGCGGTCGCGCACCCGCGGGCGCCGGCAATCCCTGGCCATGGAGGGCACCTGGGCGCGACAGGGGCAACGCCCAGGGCTGACACAGGAACGGCCCCGAGTTGAACTTCAGAGCGAAAACGAAATGTAACATAGCAATATAGGCCCGGCCCACCAACCATTCATCAACTGCGCAGCGATCGTTGGGCCGGGTTGACCTGTGGAAGCGATCCCATGCATGGGCGCTGGAGCAACGCCGGCCGCGGCCAAGCCCAGGTGCGGCGCACTGGCGACGAGCCGGAGCTTGGGAAAAGTGTCGCCAAACAGCTATGTCGACCATCGGGCAGCTGCTGCACTATGTGCCGCGTCCGACGAGTTGCTGGTCAGGGCGCTGCAGCGGACTGGCGCGAAGCCGCCGCGGCTGGCGCAGGGGCGTGCCCTCCGTCACCGCTGGCCGGCGTCACTGCGTCGGCGGGCATGACTTCCGCGCCGGCCTTCTCCAGTTGCTTGATGACCGAGGCGATCAGCTCGTCCCAG
>JAABUP010004149.1_pt1 | contig 24165 bp, 39 predicted proteins | sample 5559201 | NCBI WGS metagenome assembly JAABUP01 (sample SAMN10711887, study PRJNA513373) | rock metagenome | isolation source: Antarctica rocks | place: Antarctica
GCCAGGTACCTACTAGGTGTGCCTAAACCCTAGTCCTGTGAGCCAACATGCACTAACATGAGACACTAGTTGCACCCAAGGGGTGTGCGCTGACAGGGCGAGTGCCATAGACGCATTTGCGAGGCAGGAAAAAACCTCTGCCCACTACCCGACACGGAAGCCTGAAAAATCAGCATGTCACCACTGAGGCTTGAACCCGTGACCTGCTGTGTCACAACCTGACACGTAGCAGCTTGTACCAAAGGCTGGGTGGACCTCTGGGGGGGGGTTGCAACTGATCACTGTGCGTAACCCATGTGCTTGACATATCATGGCGCTGCAAAGCTTTCATGTATGCTGATGCATTGTCACCCATGGCGAAGGATTTGTCTTTGTCCCTTCTGCCAGAGTTGGCACCATGTCTGTCTGTGTCAGCAGCATGCAGCTGCATTCCACACCTGTGCAAAACTTGATAATTGTTATGAGTGGTGTCCACATGCTCTATACTGCAGGCAACATTCCTTTCTCCCATTAACATGAGACGTGATTGCCTATGATGCGCCAACATGCAGTCGTATTGACCAGTTGACATTCAGTTCATGCATTTGTGTGATGCAGATGTGCTGCGTCACGTCTCCAAGGATATGCTGTGGAGCTATGTGTCAGAGCTTGTGGTTTCCATCTGCACATTTTTCACCTGGCCATTCGGATGCATCTTCTCCAGCGCTAAGCGCAGGAGCATTGTCTTCTGGAAAGTCCCCGGCTGGAAAGCAAAAGGCTTGCTGATTGTTGACTTTGTCATCGCCAACAGCCAGCAAACTCAGCGTTGGACTACATCTTGCTCTGAAGCAATCGGCACAGCCATTGAATCATGGGTTGGTGTTGCAGCTGTCCTGACTGCAAACACTGTGACACCAACCCTTGTGTCAGTGTGGCAAGCAATTTTTCCAGCCTCGGCTGAAACCAGAGACCACGTTGCTTGCTGGATACATCAGTCTTGGCAGCAGGCAGCTTCAGCAGTGCTGTCAGCAAAGCGTTGGGCTGTCGTGAAAGCAACAGCAGCAAAGCGCCTGATTGCCACCAGCAATGCCAAGCTATCTTACATGGCCAAGAGCCCACAGGCGCAACAAGCAGCAGCAACAGATGGGCTGCCATCCCAGGCTGATGTGCCAACTGTCATGCTGCTCAAAGGGGCTCAGCACGTTGATGTTGACCAGCAGCCCAACCTGCTGAAGGCTCACAGGGCACACCCCAGCAAGGCTGTCAGCAAAGAGCCCTCAGCTAAGCCTGGTCGAGCAGGTGCCAAGGGCAAAAAAGGCTCTGCAGGGCCTAAACGCGCTCAGCCTGGGGCTGCTGCAAAGAAGTCCCTTTTGGTGGCTGATCAGGCCCAGGCTGGGAATGGTGGCAAGGATGCCCTTTCAGTGCTTCATCAGGCTGAAGCAGGGGCTGAACCCTCTACAGTGCTTGATCAGGCTCAGCCTGAGGCTGTTGGCAACAAGGCCCCTGCATTGCTTGATCAGGCTCAGGCAGAGGCCGACGGCGACAGGTCCCCTGCATTGCCTGATCACGCTCACGATGACAGCACATGGCCTGCACTCAACAAAAGGGCACGCAAGCAGTTGCGTAAGGCCTCTCAAGCAGCAGCAACAGCAGATGAGACTCCAGATGGTCATGATGATGAATCAGAGGCTGATACTGCAGCAGATTTGCCCGATATCCCTGAAGGTAAGGACATCAAGCCTGAGACCTCTGTTGCTGTTGTCCCTCACATGAAGAATGCCAAGTCAGGCAGTCTTCCTACACTGTACGCTTGCAACTGCTGTACCTGAGGCACACTGGACAGGTACTGCTGCTCTTTGTGCTCAGCTTCTACTGTGCAACGCTTGGGTTCTTTCCAGTAGTTCCTGCATGTTGCACTGCATCATGGGCCTTGTGACAGTTTCACATGCATGTCAGTTGCAGGAAGCAATTGCACTCACACCTCCCATTTAGCTGTGATTGCTGCATTTTTAAAACGCCATGCAAGGCTTCCACCAAACTGGTGGTGTCATCATCAGTCAAATGTTTCATCTAATCCTAGCTGCATCTGTGTTGGTACTTACAGTTTCTGAGGGAGCCGATGAGCATGCCGAGGATGATTTTGAGCCAGCAGAATTCACAACTGTGAGGCACGCTAAGGGTAAGCATATCAAGGGACTGATTGGGCGGCCGCCAGCTGCTGTTGTGCCTGTGAAGGCCCCTGACGCACCCCTCCCTGGGCCCAAGGCCAGAAAGGGTGGGGTCAAGCGTGCAGCAGCAGGGGCTGCAGTGAATGCGGCAGTCCCAGCTGTTGTCATTGATGGTGATAGGGTGGAGGACGGCATCCCTCTAAAGCCCCGCCCTGGATTGAAAGGTAATGCCCTGCTGTAGAGATGCATGCTTGCATTGTTCAAGTGTCACATGGTTTAGACCAGGCTGGTCAGTTTTGGGATGCGTCAGCGCTTTACACGCAAAGATACCTTCTGCGGTAGCTTTGCATTACGCAAAATGTCTGTCAGGGCCATGGGAAAGAACGCATGCTTTGTGTCAATGCGCGGCCTGTGAGGCAGAATTGCTTGCAGAGCAGGTCACAATATGCAATGCACAAGCATCATTTTATGCACTGCCATAAGCTTCAGTAGCCAAAGGCACAAGCCTTGCGTCTGGAATCAAATGCACCGCCAACTACCACCAAGCCACTTCTGCATGCTGAGCAATCAGAGCGCCTGCTGCTGCTGTTTCAATGCTGTTTTGTCAACACCCATATGGCCATAATCAAATAGAATGTTACACTGGTCTGAAAGCAGTGCATGGTGACACTGCAGAACACACACCTAAGCCGGTGTACAATGCTGAAGAAGCTGGGGAGCAGGGGCAGGAGTTTGGCCCTGACACCCCTGACCCCAAGGGCATTGCTGAGAGCCCTGAGCCTGTTGATCCAGATTTCCCTGAGCCCATCAAGAGCAAAACAGCTGTGGTGCAGCCTGAGTCTGATGCTGGCCTGGAGAACCTTCTATTCCTCTCCAGCAACGCTGTCAAGCAGTACAATGAGAATTGTGGCGGCGATGCATGCATCATCTGCTGGAGTGCAGACAGAGGAATCATTTCCTTGCCTTGCGGTCACCAGGCCACATGCAAGTGAGTGTTTGGCTGCTCCAATGCATGCCAAATTCCATGCACAGAGCGGTCCAGTACAGCTGTTGAGCAGGGCCCCTTGGCGCCCCCCCTCACCCCCCCCCCCCATCCCAGCCTATCCCCTCTGGACCCCCTGCTCCCCTCCCTTGCCCCCCCCCCCACCCCTGCTCATTGCTTGGGCCAGCAGTTTACCTGTCACAAGGCTGCATTTGTATACCAAGGATCCAGCACAAGCAGAAACGCATCAACCAGCTGACCAGCTGATGCCACATGACAGCATTCAGTGGTGGCATGTCTGAGACAAAAGCTGTTGACTGTTGCTTTTGCACGCCTTGTGCAAGCAGTAGTGCTCATTCTCTTATGCCTATGGAGTTTGGCTTCAGATGGTTTTGCTGCTGTCATGGGGGGTGAAGGTCGGTGTCATGGTGGCTTGCTCAAGTGGGAACGTGTGCTGTAGGAACTGTGTTGAGAAGCTGGTTGACAGAGATGGCAAAGATGCTGAATGCCCAGTCTGCTGCACAAAGGTAACGTCCTGGTTTGCTTTGCAGATGCTTGTCCCAGCGGCATCTCATGTGAGGTTTGTGGCTCCTGATATAGCATTCACTCCATCCCTTGCTGGCTGGAACAGAGCAAACTTTTTATGACTCAGATGAATGTACTGTTCTTTCCAAGTAGAGAGCTGCAAAGTGTTTGCTGCCAGGTCACCAGGCAACTGATGCATGCATTCAGTATGTTTCAGACATTGCCGTGTCGAAAAGGTTGTGCAAGCTTTCTCAAGCAACAAAGCACTTCAGCACCGCCTTTCTGGCCCCTGCGATTATCACTGCTTCTGCTGTTTGCAGATGGAGGGCTACGTTACCAAGGTTTCTGCACGTTGAAAAAGTCAAAGTTTCACTGGGATCTCTAAGTGAACGTGTCGCATCTTATGTATAAGTGACTTGCTGATCGCACATGTACAGGACATTGCAATTCTCTTGAGCACTGTAGAAAATAGCATTTGAGTCTCAGTAGGCTTTAGCAACATCTATCAGCCGTACTGTTCTTGCATTGTGTAATGTTTACAACTCTATGCACCAAAGTCTGCTGGTCATAGCTCAGACATGCAAGAGTGATTATATGATGACTTACACGCTGGGTCAGATTTCAAGCAAATTCAAACTTGCTGCAGTCGACTCACGTTCATGTCGTGCAGTGCTTGTGGCCTGGCGCCGTCTGTAGCTGCATATTGTGTAGCGCTGTCCATGTCAGTTGCTGATGCGTATGCAATCCGCACAAAATAACCACTGTAGGTGGCAGTGAAGCAAATAACCTGGTGCATACATGAAGGGCCCTTGTGTCAGCGATGCCTGGCTGGTGCTCTTTGTGATCGTGGTTGTGCATTCAGCTGCTACTGCAACCAAGCTGCAGCGTATCATTCTGGATAGGCACGTCTTCAACAACACATATGCCGCATATGCGCTGCATGACATTTCACAAGTCAAGGAGCAAAAAGGGATCGTGTTTCCTTGTGGGGGAACGAAACAGCTTGCAAACGCGTACGTTGGAGCTCGTGTCATTCGGGACTATCTCCGTTGCAATCTGCCTATCGAGATTGCATACTATGGGGCACACGAGATGGACACTTACCATGAGTCCCTGTTCAAGGTAAGCTCAAGCAGATCCTTCAGGTTGCAGTCTGAAGGCAGTTTCTAGGCCTTCCACCGCATCTCGTATTTGCAGGGTATCATTAATACGAAGCTAATAGACTTGTCTGCTGTCAAACACCTGGAGTATAGAGCAGACTTTGCTGTGACAAGCTTTGCCATAAAAGCCTTTGCCATCATTCACAGCTCTTTTGCCGAAGTTCTGTCATTGGACTGCGATAACATCCCTTTGTACAATCCCTCAGCACTCTTCACTGCACCTCAGTATCAGCAGCACGGCAATATCTTCTGGTCTGACCCAAACATCAATGGCTTGGATCCCTTAGTTTATCATGTTTGGCTTGCCAGTTCCTTGGGAGGGACATGAAGATTTTTTGGCATCTGAGAGCGGCCAGATTCTTATCAACAGGTACCAGCAAGCAAGTCATGAAAAGTGTTTTAAGTGCTTTGCAACTTGATCCTCAAGCGTGTAATATGCCAGCCAGCTGTTGTGCAGGCAACAGCACACCGATGTATTATACTGGCTCTGGTACATCACAGCCAATTCCGATTTCTTCTATTCCAGAATGCATGGAGACAAAGATACTTACTGTTTAGCATTTGCTTTAGCCAACAAGACCAGACAATACAACCAAATCAGAAGCCGCCCCCAGCTTGGCCTCACGCCCTGGAAAAGGCCAGAAGGCCTGTTCTACGTCTCAGCAGGCTTTGTACAGCCTGACTTTGCCAATGGCACAGCGTTCTACCATAGGGTTGAGCATGGGGCAAAATTCAACCCTGCTAGTCCACTCACCCTGAATCCTCTGTTTGTCACAACTACCTTGTCACCTTCTTGGCGTCGGCCAGCAGGAGTAACCTGGTTTGACTTGGAGTATGGTGGCGGTGGATTGGCAACACATTACCCTGTGTCTGGTGTCAGCACAACCGCTTATCAGCAATGCTGTACTTCCTCAGCTTCTAATGCAACCTACTCCTCTTCTTGCTCCTGCCCGCCCACGTCCAGCTACAATGATAACATGATGTTGGCTGTTCCAATATCATACTTCCCAGAACTGCGGAGAGTCATCTCGATCAGCGAAAAGATTTTCTCAGCATACCAGCACGACCTTTGGAGGCATGAAGCTCTGAGCCAGTCCTGAATGCAGCCTCAGGACGTAACAGGACTGTGATATAACAGGGTCCAGGCACCAGAGTCAATTTGACCTATATCTGACATGCTGTCCTTGTGCATCATGCTGGCAACATGATGGCAAGCAGCTGCATGCGTGCTGAACACAAAGCTGGTGTGAAACCATGGTAAGTGCTTGTGCTAGTATGGCATAGTATCTGCTGGTATTTAGCACATATAGACTGATGTAACATGTACAGCAGTGCCTGCACATCAATATTGTGATTCTCTGCAGTGTGTAAATATTGCCATGCAATGCATCAATGGTGGAACAAGCCTGTGCGCATGCATCAGCACAATATCTACATGGCGGCATGTTGTGGTACACAAGGTGAGACCATTGCATTGTTGATTGTGTGTACGAACGCTGAATACACCCTGCACATGCGTTCCAGACCACATCTAAACTGCTACAGGCAAGGGAGTGCACCATGATCCGACTATGCTGGTCAACGCTGGCTATCTGCACCAACTGCTGGCAACAAAATCCACAATTATATGCTTATGCCTTTGAGAGGCTGATAGGAAACACAGTCAGGTGGCTTGCATGGGTGTGCTTGTATAGAGTCACTGCACACCCCAGGTTGGCTGGCAGGAGAATGGCCAGCAGAGTAAGCTGAGGCAAAGTGTTTCAAACATGTGTCAACATCATCATCAACTCAATCTGGGATGAAAAGTAAATAGCACAACAGCAGATCTGCTCCAAACAATCAGAACATGTACACAGAAATGGACAAAATGCAATCTGAGCAGTCAGCAGGCTGCCCTCAACCACATTGCTTTAGGCTACACCCTCAAATCAATTTTATTTGTACACATTTGTATTTGCGTATCAATATGAGTCCTTCACAACCGCCAGGCAGGCTTCTCGAAGCTCATGACAAGCATTTGCAGACAGATCTCGAGGAGCAGAAGCTCTGTTCCTGAAGTAGGCCAATGCAGCTACACCAATGGCCCGTGCTTCTGCATCTTCGTTCCTGGGCCCAGGCTTGCCTGCAACACAAAGACAAAGCAGCTCAGAGGCGGAGATCTGACTCTGTCAGCTTTTGCTTAGCAGGACACTTGCAAAGTGTTATGCACCCAGTCAAGACAAGCCATTCTGGACATGCAAGCGTGGCATTGCGCTTAGCTAGCTAGCTAGCCCTGGCAAAGCTGTTAGTCACCTTGCTGGCTCAGGCTGTATTGATGGGTACTAGGTGGCTTCCAAGTATCGTGATAATACTAGTCATCAAACCTCACGCCAGCAAGTTGTTGTTACTGACGCAAGTTTTGATGACCAGGGTTATCACTACCCCTGAAAGCCATCAGGTATCCAAAAGGGCATGTAAAGGTTTGCAGTCAAACACACAGCATAGGCAAACCCAAGACACATAAACTGACACCCACTGTCATGCAGCAAATCTCACAACCATGTGACAAACCTTCTGGTCAAGCCCTTGCTTCAACCAAGACCCAGCAATGTGCCTCTGGCAATGCCAACAATGAAGCCTTGCATTAGCCTTTTCAGACTCCATGGTTGTCTGAAATGGCTGATGCATGGCTGATACAAGGCTGATGCATCAGCCTTGGAAGTATAAGGGGGGGGGGAAAACTTTATGCTTTTCGGCAATCATAACAGGAGCCTCCTAAGGCGGCAGCCCAAAGCAATTAAAGTATATACCTAGAAGGAGGTAGTTGGCAAGCCTCCTCATGGCGTGGTCAACTGCGTCCTGCACATCCTTGGGCACAGAAGTGGCTTGGTCCTGCCCATTGGAGCCCCCCGTGGTGCTGTCATGACCACGTAAGATGCCGCTGCGCCTCACAATGTCTGCAACACATGTCCTTGAGTCCAGCATGCATGGACATCAGTGGGTGGTTCGTTCAGTCAATCAGTGAACTGATCAGTCATTCAGAAAAATCATTGGTCAATCAGTCAAATGGTGGGCGATCAATCAAATAGTGGTCAATCAGTCAGTCAGTCAGCGAGTCAGTCAGTCAATCAACAAACAAATATTCAATGGAAAGACAGCAGCATAGGTCCTTGAACAAATGACATGAGCAAAACATGCCTTAAGCACACTGTGAACTGGGTCAACTGTGCAGATTGCACTTGCTGATGAACAGCAAAGTGTAGGTCCTCAGGATGAAGGCTTGTGACTGGTGACACTGGTCAGTAGGTAATGGCTTCAACACAGCAGCTAGACAAGCATAATGAAGTCAGACCCCTGATGGAGCAAGACTCAGCATGCAGCTGCTCTTGTGCAGTGCGCCTTGTGGGCACATGACAAGCTGCCTGGTCACCTGCTCTAACAACTTCCTTGTTCTTGCTTAGCTTGGCTGCAGCCTCATTCCTGCCGCGCTGTGTGAAGTCATCAATAGCTGGGGAGAACGCCATGGGGATGCCAAACACTTTCCTGCAAGTTTGAATGTGATGTCATTGTCAGGCAATGTCAGCCCTAGATAAATTGCAATGACAAATATTGACTAAATTGCAGGCTTAACAGATATTAGCTGCATGCGACACAAGTCAGCTCCCTGCAGATAGTCTTGAGTCCCAGGGATGATGAAACTCATCAGGGCGACATCACTACGGATGTTGATCATGTTGTCAAGCATGCTACTGCTTATGCATGCCTGGAATGCTGGTGTGGGCTGAAGATCTGTCTTTAGATCTAAACGCTTGCCGAGACATCAAATATTCTGATGCATAAGGCCATCAAACATGGTCATGTAATATGGCACATGCAGCCCAGCAGCTGCACTGATACTTGATGCATCATACACAAGTGACATATCACCATATTTCGTACCTAGTTCAATAGATCAAAGCAGCAGTGCTATTTCTGCTTGTACGTCAAGAGTTCATGCATTTCATAACAGAACTGCTTGAGCTGTTGTGACCTGACAGCTCATGCAACATCCGTCTTTCATTGTCAGGGGTGAAATTCTTGGATTTATGACCCAGCACAGTGGACACACCTGATGACCAAGTTCAAGGTGGTGTCATCACTCTTCACCTTCTGGTACGCTGGACGAGAATCCATGGCGCTGTACCAGCGACTGATTTTGGGGTAGCGGGGGTTGCCCCTCAGCTCTACCCCCGCCACCACGGGCATGTTGGCGGCAAACCTTTCCATGGCTGAGCAGTGCACAATATCAGCCAGCCCAAAGTCCCTGCACCACTCCAACAAAGGACATCAACAAGCTGCAAATGTGACAGTTCAGCTTGTTGAGATTCTGAAGTTGCCACAGCAGCAAGTTGCCACAGCAGCAAGTTGCCACAGCAGGCGTTTCGGCAGCAAATGTCTGCATGGCTGAGCATGGGATATTGTCTGTCTCTGTCGTGATAAGAACTGTGAATTGCAAAGACAGTAGTATACTGGTACAGCTGCCTGACCAAGTGAAGGCCTGATCACACCCAATTGTGGTGACAGACACTTGACATTGTAGCTGCGAACTGTTGCCTGCACTGTGCTGCATCTAGAAAGCCACAACAAGCTGGGACATCTAAATACAGCATGTACAGCAATGCCAGCTGCTGATGCAAGCAGCTGCGAGCAACAGCAAGGTATGACATAGGATGATACAGCAATGACAGCTGCTGGTGCTGCAGCAGATCTTCCACAAGCATAGCAGCAGCATAGCAGCAGCACAGCAGCAGCAGCAGCAGCAGCAGGAGGAGGCAAGAATTGCAGTGGAGTGCAGAGTGTGGAGTGCATACCCGACAAGGTAAGGCCCAGAGTGCTTGCTCAGTTGACCTTCCACCTCATCCAGCTGAAGCAGGAAGTCATCCTGTGCAGCCTGCTCTGCATCTTCATCTTCCTTATCTTTCATCCTGCTGGCCAAGTACTTGTAACCAGCTGATGACACCGCTGCATACAGCACATGCAAGTATCAGTGTGGCAGCACTCATGTATGCACGTGCACTTGTGATGGTGCTTCCTGCTCTTTCTGTCCTGTATGTGTTGAAGACTAATGTCCAGATCATGATGCTGGTGCAGATGACGCAGCAAGCATATGGATCTGGCAATCATGTAATCATGCTCTCATGCAAGTGGGCGCTCATTTTGGTGCTTCCCGCTGCAGCTTTTTTCTTGAAAGATGCAGGTGCCAATGCATTACAGCCCGATCAATCATGTTGTGCTTGGCCCAAGCAAAACAGTATGTGCTTGTTCTAGTGTGCTAAATGGTTGTGCATGGGACTCGGTTGTCGTGGCTTGTCTCATGCACACAGCAGTGCAATGTTGTGTGCTAGTCTGATTGTTCCTTGGTGCCTGTCCAGCCTGTTGCACTGCTGAGTACTTTTGCCTGTTTGCAGCACCCACTCAATGAAGCAAAGCTTGTAAGGTGGATGAAACCATGCCACCTGTGTGTATCAAACATTCAGAGCAACTGGCCCTGTCAGCTTTGCTGTACCAGGCTTGCCCGACCCACTGTGCACTCTGTGTAACAGCAGTCATGGCATTGAACAATTGCTGCAAACCCACACAGCTATGCTGTGACCCGGCGAGCATGAGAGAGATGAGATAGCGTAAAAATGATTCCTCCAGTGAGAGGTGTAAGGACACCAACAGTGAGCAGTTGCATACCTGAAGCCTGCTTGCATACTTCCTCTACCTCCTCTCGTAACTCAGAATTGCTGGGCAGCAAAGGGGGGTCATCAAAATGCTTTTCAAGTTCCTGCATGATGACATTGCAGCCCCATGACTCAATCACCATGTTTAGTCATGCTGCATGGCCATGAGCAGAACACGATGCATATGACGATCATGACACAATAGCAAGGATGATGCTGTATGGTTGTGCTTTTCAAATTGCTGCAAGTGGGGCACATTGTATGGTGCAATGATGCATTGACAAGATGCGAACCAGTTGTGCAGGCTTTCTAGAAGGGCATGAGCATGCAATGAGATGCAGCATGCAAGTGGGGTTGTTTAGGTGTGATGCTGTGTTGTCATCATTGTGGTCCACATGAGCATGCTGCTCAAGCAAGGGCCTTGAAATTGCCTTGCTGACTTTTTGAACAAGAAGCATGCAACGAGAAGACAAATGCTCACCATCATGATGTCATATGACTCATATACAAGCTCTCCATTGATCTTGACAGCTGGGACCAGCTGGGTTGGCACCATCTTCTTGAACCATTCTGGCTTATCTTGAAGATTAATCAGAACTGTATCGTATGGGATATTCTTCTCTTCCAGAGCCAGCCAAACCTGATGGAAAAGGGCAAGTAAATGTCTGAAAAGAGGGAGACACACTCATGTGGATAAAAAGCGCATATTGCCTCTCAAGATGGGAGCTAGTGCGCACCCTTTCACAGAATGGGCACCAGCCATTTGTGTCTCTGTACAGTAGCACTGGTCGATCCGTTGTGGTTGCTTCGTCTGTGGGAAGTACTCGTGTGGGTGCTGTTCTTGGTTGCCCAGTATGACCAGAATGGTCAAGCATTTGATAGCCTTGCAAGACATCTGTGCCTGCCTTTTCCCCAATTTCCTCCCAACTCATCAGGTCCCCGGCGTTAGGGTCAATCTTTCTGCCAGCATTGGAGCTCTCTTGCACTTCCTGAACGTCCTCTTTTGTGGCAGAAGCGGTGACACAGGCTCGGTGCACTCGTGCACGGGCACAGTGTGGCCTTGCAATGCATGCACTTGCTCGCCGAAACGCTATACAGCCGTTACAAGCGTTGAGCACAGGTCGCGACTGCCTATGTGGCACTATCTGCTGCATTGTATATGCGATGACGACCGTGTGCTCGGCTATACGGTGCGAAGTTTTCTGGAGATCACCGGTAATGTAGGTCAGCTTTTGCTACCATATGCAGCGCCATATGCAGCAGCAATCCGTGGTCGTTGACGGTAGGATGAACTCTTGACTACGAGTACACACAGCCGAGCCCAACGCAAGACGCGATTGTGTGCACGCAGTCCTTCACGTGCAGGCAAAGGTTCACATGGAGGTCAAGAAGATATTCTTATCCCAAAGCCTGAATCCTCAAACCCTGAATCCCCACCGGGCGGCACAGATGAGTCATCGCCAAACAATGATGCAATCAACGCTCTGCACGGTTTTGGCAGGAAGAAATGTCCCGGGCTGGTTTTCGTCTGTGAGCCGAACTGGCGGCAACCAAGTACGCCGTTCTCAGCCATATTCGAAGCGCTTTTTGCTCATCGTTTCCATTGCTGAAATGTCACAACCCTCGTTCCTGATCAGACTGCTCATATGCACAGCCGCTTCTTACGCTGCCGAGCTCGAAAGCTCCGATCCGGGCTGGCCCTTTTGGGGAGGCAACCTAAACAACACTCGGTCGACTGGTCTGTCGACCCTGGTCAACCAGACCAGTGTTGCAAACCTCACTGTGGCTTTCAGCGTAGCCTTGCTTGGGTCAGTCTCAGCCTCTCCGTTTGTTCACGGCGCTTCTGTTGTCGTACCCACCTGGGCTGGGCAACTATATTCGCTTGATAGCTTGACTGGCACAGTAATGTGGCAGCAGACAGTAGACGACTATGTTGCGAACTCGCTCTGCGATCGGCCGACTGAGTACAACTTTACGGAGGGCCCCACAGGCGTCATAGCAAGAACAACGCCTGCCTTAGCCGCGCCAGACTTGATTGTGATTGGGACTCAAGTTGCAGATCCTCTCGTTGCCGGCTTGCCATACATCATGGGTGAGCACTCGTCTGAAGTCCCGCGCAAACTCAGCCGAGCCGAGCTATCAACGGAACCTATGTTGCGCTCAAGCCCACATTGCAAAATATTGGACGCTGAAGTTCAGTGCAAACTGACTGGTGTGTGACGCATTATGCCTTGCTTGTGCAGGTTTGAGCTTGAGCACAGGTGCTCTGCAGTGGTGCACATTAGCAGACGAGCAACCTTTTGCTGTGATCACAGCATCAGGCACAGCATTTAACGGCTCCTACTTCATTGGCGTGTCCTCTGAAGACGAAGTGCTTCCTGTGGAAGATACCTTTTTCAGAGGCAGCTTCCTCAGGATCAATGTGAACGCCACCTACTTTGTTGCTGCTGTTGACCTAGTCTTCTACACAAACTTGTTTGTCTCTTCATTTACCATACCATGCCTGTTGCTGGTACCAGAGCACCTAATGGCAACAGATTGTCAAATATGCGTTTGCTAGTTTAGGCCTTGGATGGTACCACTGAGTGGCAGACCTTTCTCGAGCCCGAGGTTGATGAAGGGTATGCTGGGGTTGCTGTTTGGGGCAGCATGTTCCCTATTGACCCAATTCGGCAACAGGTGAGCCACTTGCAGCTAGTGGAGCTTATGATGACACATGCTTTTTGTTCACACTGCAAAGAAAAAGCAAAAGCTCTCTTGTAAGGCATTTTGCTGCTGACAATTTGATGATGTGCACCCCTTTGATAAGAATCTCAGGCTATCTTGCTGTGCAGTTGTGTACAGCAAGATGCTGGTGATCTACAAAGATCTAGCAGCAAAGTGTTACTTCGTGGTTGCATCTGCAACAGCAGAGCATTACTGCATGACTGTATCTGCATCCACAAAGTGTTGACATCAGTGCCTGTGCTTCAAGTAGGGCTCTGATGCAGGTGTATGTAGCGACAGGCAACAACTACAAGGTGCCACCAGAGTACACTGAGTGCCAGTTGCAGCGCAGCACAACTGTGGATGAGTGTGGTCTCCCTGATAACTATGTAAGCAAGCTCATTCAATGATGCAATAGCTCATGCAATTTGCAAGCCCCCAGTGTGCAAGCTGACGGTCTCACATGTTGCCACGCAGAAACTGGCTCTTGCACAAGGCAAGCATGACTGTCAACTGATGCATGGACTATAAAACGTGGCTGTCAAGTCTTGTACAAATCAGGCATATTGTGAATATTTGCACAAATCAAGCATGAATGTCAATGATGGCTCCTGAGAGGCCACAGATGCAGCTCAGCTATGCACAGTGAGCTCTTACATCCCGGATGGGATCTGACACTGCATGTACGACAACAGATTGTGCTGCATGTACTACAAACAGATTGCGTTGTATGTACTACAACAGATTGCACTGCATGTACTACAACAGATTGCGCTGCATGTACTACAACAGATTGTGCTGCATGCAAGGTGCTTGATACAGTGTGGCTGCACACAGCTTCCGGATCCACGTCTGCTGACTTTCTAAAACAGCATTGCTCTGCAAATGTCTGATGTTCACCACACTGCAGGCCAACAGCATTGTGGCTTTAGATCTGGACACTGGTGACATCTCTTGGAGCGTACAGCTTGGGCCCTTGGAGTCATGGGTCTACTCATGTATCAGCTCAGCGGCATTGAACCTGAACCTGTCAGGGGTCGACATTTACTTGTGGGCTCTCAATCTTCATGTCAGTCTGCAGAATCATGTGTTTCAGAACTTAGCAAACTGTTGCGTATTTGTCTGATACTACAGTTGAGGAGCTTGTCATAAAGTGTACAAACACCCGCAAATGCTTGTGGACTTGCATGATTACATTGGGGGTGTCATCCAGCCATGTGTGCAATCCTGATGCTCAGAGCTCAAACACATGACCAAATCTGTGTGTTTTTTGCCTGTACCTGAGCAAACATCCGTGCCTGTGCAAATGTCTGTGCCTGTGTTTGTGCCTGTGCCTGTGCAAATGTTGACGTCTGTGCCTGTGTCTGTGAGCCTGCATCTGTTTGTCTTTGCTGTCTGTATGCTTGCATCTGTGCTCATGCTGATAGATGAAACTGCACCAAAGTGTGTCATAGGCCAGCATCAGGAGTGGATCTGAGTGATCCAGATCAGCTGACATTTGGAAGTGTCGGGCTCCCGGCTGATCTCCTGCCCCCTGGGTGCCCCCCTTACCCTGGGGTAGATGCTGACTTTGCCCAAGCTCCCATGCTGACATACGTTCCAACACTGTAAGCTGACAGCCTTTGAGTTCATTAACACATTACGGCATGAATAACAGCATGAACATTATTACGGATAGGCCAGCACTACTGACTTTAATACCAATCACAGCAGCAACTTTGTACGCCACTGTTTTGTACTGTTTGTAGGCTTGGCTCTTGCTGATGTACAGGCTGCCAACGCCTATATTGTTCAACGCACAACAGGAGCCTCAAGAGTTGGTCCCGAGTTGCATAATGCATGGCCACAACAGTTAGCTTGATGCAGTCAGGTCACAGCAAAGCTCACCATATATCGGTGGTGTTTATACAGCATGTGCCTTGTGTCACCTGGAATGCATGGGAATAACTGTCAGGTCTTTGCATGACTTGCTGTTGTTGCTGTCTTGCAGGGACGCTGACCTGCTGCTGATAGCAAACAAAGGAGGCTTTGCCTTTGCTGTTGACCCAGATACCGGAGATCGAGTATGGGCCACAGCCGTAGGTAAAGCTTCTCAGTCTTTTCAACAGCATCCACTGCATGCTTACATTTGCATTAAACCATTCAGACCTTTGTGTTCTAGCTGCTTTGCACAATACCTGTGAAGCTTGATTGGATGCTGTATGTTGTCAGACAATCTCAAACATATCTGCATAGGTTGCATGGTTGTTTGCAATGTAGTCAATGCGGCATAAATATGCACCAATGCAGGGCCTGGTGGCTATCTTGGAGGTTCTATGTTTGGGTCAGCTACAGATGGAGAACGCATGTATGTTGCCATCAACCAAAGGCCCTACCCGTAAGTTCTTCCAGCGAAGTCCCTCCCTTGCAGCATGTCCTTCACTCTCCATCTCAACCCTGAATTTTCAGTGTGCATTCCAGATTCCGTGTCACAAGCTTACAATTGACAATGAGAAGTGGCATCTAGCATCATATGTACTTGGGTCTACAGCTGACGCATTGTATTACAATGGGTGCATATGATGCCAGCCATCACACTCATGAGTAAACCTCAGTGCAGGGCTGCATGCATTGCTGCTGCATGGGTGCATTGCCTTATGGCACACATAACAGACTGATTAAAAAGCAGTTGAGTTGAACGCATTGGCTGTGCAGGCTGCCAAACACTGTTACTGTCGTTGCTTGTCAACCATGTTTTCATCAACCTCATCGCCATTCTCCAGAAATTGTTCCTGCTGTACAGGTCTGCACCACCACCAGACATGTGTATTGTCAATGCAGTCATTTTGCAAATGATGGATTGGATTTCTGCATTGTACAGGTCATCTCCAGCACCGGTCTTGAGTCCCAGTCCTGGAAGCCCCAACACCACGCTGAATGGATTGTGGGCTGCTTTGGACAGCGCGACAGGCAGGATCCTGTGGGAGACTCCCAGTCCCCTTGCAGGGGCAATGGCGGTAAGCCTGCAAGGAACTTCATTTGTCTTTGTGAAGTGCAGAAAGCGTCCTGCTGACTACTTTCTGCAGAATCCTGTGTGAGAATCCGAGTCCCCTGGCAGGGGCAATGGCGGTAAGCCTGAAAGAAACTTTATTTGTGTATGTGAAGTGCAAAAGGTGTCCTGTCGCCTTTTTCTGCAGCATCCTGTGGGAGACTCCCAGCCCTCTTGCAGGGGCAATGGCGGTAAGCCTGAAAGGAACTTCGTTTGTGTTAGTGAAGTGCAAAGGGTGTCCTGCTGCCTACATTGTCTTAAGAATCCTGTGGGAGGCTCCCAGCCCCCTGGCAGGGGCAATGGTGGTAAGCCTGAAAGGGAAACTGACCATATATGACAATGATAATAATGACAATGCTTTCCAGCTCATGTACGTGAACAGGCAAATGGCATCACGTTGCCTTCTGGATCATCTTGCAAGCATGAGCAAAAAAAAGCTGCAAGCCTGATGAGATCTAACGACACCAAGCTTGTACAGCAAAGTGGACCCTTGCCTGGGTTTGGGACAGTCCCTGACTGAACTCATTGGTGCCTGTTTCGGTGCCTGTGACTCATGCTGCATGCATGCCCCTGCCTCTGTGCCTCCGCCTGTCCATATAGATGGGCCGGCATCTTGTATCGGACTCTGCAGATAGACATCACTGAACTAATCCAAGTAAGGAATCTGCAGGAGGAATCTACATCAGCCGTCTACATTGGGGGTCTAGTGTAGGAATTTGAGTGTTCACAAAGTTGCTTGGCATCATCTTCAGCACCACCATACAACATTCCAGCCAGATGTGCCGGCCTGCTGGGCCAACTGACTGTCTGCCTGTCACTGGGATTGCGTCTTGAACTTGAGACCTGACATGCGTATCTGCTTGCAACATTGACTGAAATTACTGCTTGCTTACAGGGTCAATTGACAGTGGCCAATGGTGTTCTGTTCGGCACGACAAGCAGCAGTGATGACAGCCTGACTGCATCCCTCTTTGCCCTGAATGTCACAGATGGGACAATCCTGACCGCAGTCACTCTGAACAACACTCTTGTCCAGAATGGCCCGTCTATTGTGAACAATATCCTGTATCAAGGTGCTGGTGAGCGCTCTCCTCATGCTGGAAGCTGTCATCTCTATCATCAAACCAAAACAAAGCAAACATGCATGCAGTGTGATGCCATCATGACACCATCATTGCGTCTACATCTTGACCAGATCATGTCTCCATCATGACCACAACATGGTCACTACAAGCTACCTTCAGCAGACAATCAAGCGACAGCTTGTGCATGCATGCCTGTTGCATTGCAGTGAGCTACACTTCCCCGTTCACAGCAACAGGCAGTAGGCTTCACAACTCACTGTGCATTTTGGGAATGACATGTCCATTTGCTTGCACCTCACGGTTCAATAAGTTGGGATGTCAAGTGAGCACGGTCATTTGCATAAGTCGGCTGCAGTATTAAGCCCAATGCCTCCAAAACTAAAGCTGTATAAGATCAGCCTTGTACCAGCATGTTGAGGCAGCTTCAACTCTGCTGCATTGGGGTTGCCCCAATTAAGAGCTACCTGTAGTCATTGCCTAATTAGCCTTTTAAGGCACTGTGCTTGCAGTGCATGTGATTCCTGTTCCGCTTCTTGTTACAAGGTAAGACACATTTATCAGCACATAACAGTGAGTGTAATCAGCAAACCACTGGAAGCGCTCACATTTTTGGGGCAGCCAAAACTGTCTGCCCTTCCTTTACAGGCTATGACAGCATCAATGGTTCAGTGCCAGTGCCCACCCACGTTCCAACTACCTTCTGGGCTTTCACTCCTGCCGGCAACCCGGCTTTCCTTCATGCGCCACCAGCCCAAAAGCTAGCAGACGTGTGAAGCAAACGGTGCACAGCCAGGCATTGCTGTTGACATTGGAATCTGGCAGCGACCTGGCGTCTGAACCTAACCCCAAAACAAGGTGCCTGCCACTCTCAGCTACAGACACGAAAGCTATATACGAGGGGGCAGTCAACATTCTTGATTATCCATGGATCCTGGCCAGGCGATTGACCCAGCAGCCACAGCTATGCCTCACTGTTACTCTTGCCCTGATACATGTTCTTTTACAATTCTTTTGATACCACATGCCTCCTGTGGACCACCAGCGCCACATTGAACAGATTCCATTTTGGCGTCATCACAATGACATATGGCAACAATGACACACGACATCAATGACACATGACAGACCCAGATCTTGTCTTCCATGGAGCACAACGCTATGGTCGATTGGAAAGCTATGCGCGTATGGTAGTGAAGTATGCATTGTGAAGCTGGCCTGTATGAGATGTTTTTGGTTTGTGTATCGCTGTATTTGTTTTCATGCCCCTTCACTGACTTCTGGGCTGATTCTTTGGGTGTTACGGGTTCAGACTGATACTGAGCAATGACCTGGTTGATCATGATGAGGTGCATGACTTTTTACTTGCGATAAAGCCTCATGCTTGACAGGGTATGCTGATGAACCTCAGCATTTTGGAGCATCATTGATTGTGGACACCCACAAGCCCTATGGTCAGATAAAAAGGTGTGGATGTAGGCTATAGCTGACGAGCTAGTAGTATGTGCTGACATAGTATGTGTTGACAAGTTGGTCTGTATGATATCGGAATCAGATTGGGTTTTTTGTCGGTGGCTATATTTGTTGCTATTGTGGTATTTGTGTTGTTGCTGATTTAAACGAATTTTGAGCTGATTCTTTGTGTATTCCATGTTGAAACTGACATCGGCGGTCGAGCATAGCAAGTGCATGATATGTTATCTGCAACCAAGCTTCACGGCTGACAAGACATGCTGATGCATCTAAGCATATTGCATTATTGTCAGTTCCGGACTTGCTCTGGAACGGTCGTGTTCTTTGAGCACTAGTGCGAATACTGCCCTTCTGTGCGCAACTTTGGTACACCGCTAAACAGATGTCTGAGTACAGGGACGTCGGGGCTATTGCTGCCTGTGGCTTCATTGCCACCATGTAAGCTGGGGACAGGCATCATTGCATTACCGTGCAGATGTAGGATCCATCATACTCATGTCCTAATAACGTGGAGTGTAGCACAGCACCTAGCCAATTGTTGTACACAACATCAATGATATTCACACTACGGTCGTACACAACATCATTGAAATTAACACAAATCACATCCAGAGTGGCTGTCTTGCGTCAAAACCATGAGTACCTAGCCGGTATGTCACTCAGGACAGAGCCTTGAGCAAATTCAGGAAGTCTTGAAGCTTTGAACACAAGGGCTGACTAATGGTACGCTGCCCAATCCTCTCTACGCTACATCCAAAAGCCAACCATATCATACATTCTGTAACAAGACCAACACACATTGTGTCTCTCATCCTAGTTCAGGTCCTAGGTCGCTACCATTCCATCCTATAGGCAATATGATCGGTGTGACGTGGAGGTGCTCTCCAATCAGGTCAGCCAGATCCAGCACAGTCCTAGGCAGAGACTTTGTGAGCACTGCCTGGTTGCTCTGCAGCTGCCACATCTGCTTTTGCAGATTCCAGCTCCATGTCCCTGTGTGTCCAGGACATGTTGCACAGCGGACACTACCATCATTGTCAGAGGTCACAAACTGACTCGCCTTGCACATGTAGTGCTGTTGAACGTGCATGATTGAACCTCCAATGCGAGCAATGTCCACTGTAGAGAATATAGCAGATCTCATTGAGGGGGCAGCAAAGTGTGGCTTATCCGAAGACATGAGTTTGTGCCGAAACATCATTGCCGGCCCATTTGGCTGAGAAGGTGCTGCTGACTGAAGTCTGGGGTACAGATCTGTTAAGAGGTGCAAAGCCCTCATTATTGCCTTTAGGGCTGAGGTTCCCAACTGATGGAACTTGGAATCCTTGCAGACTTCCTGATAGTGAATGGCTGCATGGTTGGCGCACTTTCTCATGAAGGAAGCCAGATCAAAGCGTTCTGCTAAAAGCAGCCAGCGGAGGATGGCTTGTGTGTCCACAAACATGTCTTCTGGTGAAGCAGCTTCGAGGTATTCCATAGCCTTGCTCATAAGCTTGGCTGCATCAAACAGGTCTGCAAGTCTGAGGAGAGCATGTGCTTCTGCTGATGAGCTGACAACACGGTTCAGGTACACATGGTCTAAAAAAGTCTGTATGTCTTCCCGGGCAAAGGCTTGAAGCTGCTGATCTAGGACCAAGGGGTTGTCTTTGCTGAAGCTTGGGGAATCACGCATCAGGGCTTGCATCAGCTTTGAGTAGCTGGCCAAGTATTGGCTATGGGCTGGCAGACGCTCGTTGCCCACGACGAAGACAACATCTGCGAAATCTTCGAAGTTCTCCGGGCAGCACGCCAGGTGAGACCAGTGTGGCAAAAAAAAGATATTTTTTTGTCAAGCATTTTTTGTCAGGTTTGCATTTTTTGTTTCAAAAAGGTTCGCTTTTTTTGTAAAGCTTTTTTTGAGTGTAGGCAAGCATTGAGTGTACTGTTCTGCAGGGCAACCACACTGAGAGATCCGTACATGCACTTGCAGGTAAGGCAGGCTTCTCAACTGGAGATACTACGTGCGCACACCATCTTGACCTCACCCCGAGATTTTGAGAAACTCACGGAGGAGTCCGCACGAAAGATGGTCCTTCTCATGTTCTTCTAGTTTGTATGTTGACCGGAAGCTGGTCCAGCGATTTGGCCGAAAGTTTCAGCTTCGACGGACAGGAATCTGTGCATCCTCTGGCATTACGCACCGGCGTTACGATATTTTAGGCGTTTGACCTAAATAGCAGCGATCTAGCTTCATGTCTGCCGACTGACGGATCCATGCAAATCGCAAGAAAAGCACATGTGGACTCCCCTGTTCTTGTCGTCAATATACCATCTATGGCAGACGCTGCTGAAGCACCTGTGACAGGAAACAGTCTTTCTGGACTGACCTTTAACTGCATGACAGAAAAGAACAAGTCGATTGCAAAGACTTAAAATCTTGTAGAGCTTGCAGAAGCAAACTCAGCTCCGCTACAAAAAGTTGCAAGGATAAATTTTCTTGGCTAGTTTGCAGCAACTTTGGATCTATGTGGACCGCTGTAGTCTCTGTCCAAACCTGAGCGAACAATGTCTGATAATCTCTTCATCTGTGCTCTGCCAGCAAACTTGTAGTGCAATGGTTGGGGTCCCCAGCTGCAGGTGTTACTTTCAGTCGATGCAAGGACACCGCAGACGGCCTGCCTGCAGGGATCACCTCAGCTCATCTCATGAGACATACATTGTACGTACAGTACGTTGCTATTTCAGCATGCAGCATTGCAGGTGCTTGTGCTTTACAATTACAGCTTGCATGTGCACTACTACCGCAAGCACAGCCTCCCACAGAGAAATGCACATTTGATCCAGTCTTGTTAGAGCTTGACAACCTGGGCAGCCCGGTGTAATACTTGGCTCCTCATTAAGTTGACGCCAAAAGGTGTAGTCATTTCTGTTCTTTTTCTCAGAGCTTGACAAATGCGTAGTGCAGTTGAATTGGTAAAACGATACATCTACTGCTGAATGAGAGGTCAATAGTTTCTCAGTGGTCTGAGGCGTGTGCACTCCTAATCCAGCTGTTTGCTTAGACTTGACGTTGTACAAAGGAAGCCAGGCTGTTCAACAAAGGCCATGGCAGATCAAGCCAAGTAGTGCTTCTGTGTCATATTTTGTGCAGGCAGAGCTGCACAGTACTGTAGTCTGTCCTGCATTCTCCTTTCTTAAAGCAGGCTCAGCACATCACCACCTCATGCAAAACAGCCCAGGTGAAATCTTGGTTCTTTGCATTACAACACTGCCATGCTTGTCAAGCTGCATTGCAAGCTTGCTGCATACATTATCAGATTACTCCACAGCAGTATATGAGGGAACCGACAAAAGCCATGTCCTATCTGCATGCAAGCTATGGACGGTAGAGTTGCTAAAGACTACTACGCAGCAGACTGAGGTTCGGTTTATCCACCAGTCATACTACCAGCTTTTGGCCCATCTAGGAGGTACCTAGCAACATAACATTTTGACACATGTGGACACCTGCAATTGCTGTCATCAACCATGGCCAGTCACACTACATGTTTAGCCGGTAGCTGCTTCTTGGCAGCAATGTATGCCCTGAGCCACATGAGGCCAAAGAGCAGCCCTGCTGACTTGGGGTAGCTGGGGTCCTCTGTGAACCCCTTGGATTCATCTAGGGGCAGTGCCAACACCTCTATGCGCTCACCAGTATTCCTGCAGCAATTGATTGCATCAAAGCCTTGCAATTCAGTCATGCCCATAGTTATGCAGGTTGGTTCACATTTACCAGCTGTCATAACAGCTGACTGATATCCCTATAGAGAAGTTGTGGTCGTGATAAATCAAAAAGTAGCTTCCCAGAGTTGCACTAATGAGCAAGCTTGGAGAAGTGGGGGGATTAGCGTAATTCCTCAACTGACAAAACGTACACATCAAAATGGGATGTTTTGGCTGAAGTCAGTGCCATTGTGCCATACTCCTGCATAGTCATGATACACGCACACACCTCTCACCTCAACGGCATGCCAATATATTGCCAAAGCACATGATCTGAACATCAACAGAGCCAGTTTGCCAAGTAGCAGCCACAGGTACATGTCAAACCAGCTCAGTCTGATGCATGCTGTTTTGCCCAGGCTTAGTGCTGCTGCGCATATCACAGGGCATGTGATAACATGCTACAGCTTGATTAAAGCCACCATGGCTTTCAAGGCACTACATGCTGTGCTGCGCTGTGCATGCTTTGCAGGGAGACCATGGGATTAGGAGCTGCAGAGTAAGGTCAGCCACTCACTCTAGTCCACCTCCTTTGCCAACTCGCATTGACTCATCCACTTCTGCATAGTACATGTCATGCCGGCTACCGCCAGTGCCCACTGCTGACACATACTGAGTCACCCACTGCAGCTTCTCTGGAGCTACCTCAAACCCACACTCTTCTTTCACCTGCACATGTACTTTGAAAGTTGCCATGCTAAAGAGATCACAGCGGTAGTGGTAGTGACACCAGAGCTTTGCATGATTGCTACTCGTGTGGTTGCTGTCAATAATACTATGCCAAGTTTCCAGGCCTGAAGCCCTGAGCCCTTGACAATAGGCAATCTCTGCAACTGCTCATGGCAGTGCTGATCACAAAGCGCTGCTTTAAGCTCCATACCCTTTTTGAACAGAGTGCAGGCACAGCCTTGCATACTGATGCCAGCATGTGACTGGAAAGGAAAAGGAGAAGGATCAAGAGGAAGAGAAGTGGAAAGGCGAAGGAGGCTAAACTTGAAGAAGAGAAAGAGGAGACTGAGGAGGTAGAAGAGGTAGAAGAATGATGGGGAGGAAAAAATGGAGAGAAGATGGGAAAGGGAGGAACGGGATTGAAGGGGGGCAACAGTCGAAGAGGAGCTGTGCTCACACCTCTTCTGCTGCAATCTGCGCAAGACTCTTCTTCTTGTCGATGATGCCAGCACAGAGCTCATAAGTGAAGCCCACGCTGAGGGGGGGCTCAGCCTCACCCGCCTCCTCAGCTAGCATCATGGCTGATGCATACGCCTGCAAACATCACACCATACATGGTGTTGCTTGCAAAGACTGCCATAGAGAAAAGGTCAGAAGCAAACAAGGAAGAGGAAAGGGGGGGTGGGGTGAGGAGAGGCAGGGGTGGGCCAGCCAGCAAGGGCATCTGACCCCTGGGTCAATGCGTAGTGCACTGGAAGAAGCAAATTGTGTGGTCAGACATACAAGACGTTGCACAATCCAGAGTGAGTCAGTACCCTTGTAAGGTGACTGGCAAGAGGAGCAAGTGCTTCAAGAACATTTGCAGTATCAGTGCTTGCAGACCTCTGTCTGCCTTGAAAGTTTGGAGGTCCAGGCAGAATTGAAAGTCCAGGCAGGTGACAGATGAGTTTAACTATGCTTACAAT
>JAABUP010004150.1_pt1 | contig 24162 bp, 33 predicted proteins | sample 5559201 | NCBI WGS metagenome assembly JAABUP01 (sample SAMN10711887, study PRJNA513373) | rock metagenome | isolation source: Antarctica rocks | place: Antarctica
TGACCCTGGAGCCAACTGTGAACTTTATGGCTCCAAAAGAGGTGTGCTGGATCATGCATGCCCTCAACAAAGGCACACTTGATGAGACGTTCAGCATCAGACAGATTGTTGATGCGATTATGATATCGCAAAATTTGTTGCCACCAATGGAAACACAAAGGGAAACGGCCTAATTCAGCTAGTACGATGACATTTGCAGTACTGTCCCTAACACCAACTATGTGCTTCAGAAATTGTCTATGCAGTAGCTCTGCAGCGTCACCTATCTTTTCATCAACACCCCACACTTCGCTAGCATAGCTCAAAATGGGTAGTACCAGACTGTTCCCTATGGTGAAGGCCAGCGTTCATCTTCTTGAGCGTTTCGTGTTGGCGTTTGTTATTAAATAAAACGCTTTCTGAGATGTATCGGACAAAAGCATTGCTGCAGCTCGGCAACGGTATAAGCAAGCTGCAAACGATTCGCTGAGCTTGTTCACTGTGCTCCGTTCAGTTATAGGCCGTCCTTTGTTTTACTGAGCAAGGGTAGATGTACCGCCATGTATAGCGTGACGTAACCCCTGACGCAGTCGAGGTGAGCAAGATTTTCTGCGCGTCTAGCAGTTGTGGAAGGTGCATACGATACAGCGCTGCAGGCACATGGTGCAACGACAGGCTTCTGATTTGTTCGTGTCCGCCTGACTCACGCCACCTGCAGCTGCAGACCTTTCAGGGCGCTCCTTCCAAGCGCCGGAGGGCCATTCGCCGAACTGGCAGTCAACCTGTTTGGAACAGCCTACAACTCGCATTTCATCGGCTCCAACGCATCCTCTCGCATTTCACGTGGCAGACAGGAGCTTTCAGGAGCAAGCACTTCTGACAGAAGGGTATGCCCTGTCCTCCAGGCCAAAAGTTCGTGACATTATTGTCACAAGAAGTTGATGAGCAGCCTTGTGACTATCAGCTCACCTCTTCCGCCTGAATTGTCTTGCTGCCGCAGGTTGGGTTTCATGGCTACACATGAGTTTTTGTATGGAGGTTACACAGGACGTGAAGCGCAGATCTACTTCTGGTTTCACCAGATTCCAAAAGAAGCCCCAGCCATCTTTGCCCTCATCATGTTCGCCCTGCTGGGCCTTATCAACTTGGCTATCACATGCAAGACCAGAGCATGGTTCATGCTAACCATTGCTTTCACCGCTCTGTTGGAAGTGATAGGCTATGCATGCAGAATTGTGATGCTACACAAGCCAGCATATGACCCGTATGTCATCATGCAAGCCTTGCTGATTATCTCGCCCATCTTCTTGGCCCTGGTGGACTACAGTGCAACTGGCAAGCTCATGAGGATGGCTCATGGGGGGGGTCGCCTGCACCCTGCATGGGTTGCCCGGGGATTCTTTGCAAGTGATCTGCTGTGCCTGGCAATTCAAGGTGGCGGTGCTGGGTTGTCGTCTAGTGAAAAGGCGGGGAATTTGAATACTGCCAAGGCTTTGTTGATCATTGGACTCATACTCCAGCTGGTCTTCTTTACTTGTTTCACCACCCTGACTTTGTACATCAACCTGAAGAGGAAGTATGGATTGAGAGGTGTGAAAGCATTTCACCCAATCTTCTTCTGCTTGTACTCCACCATTGCGTTGATGTACATTCGGTCCATTTTCAGGCTGACTGAGTTTGCTGGCGGCTGGTTTGGCTATGTTGCCACACACGAGTCATACTTTTATTGCTTTGATTTCCTCATGATTTTCTTCTGCTTTGTGATCTTCACAGTGTTTCATTTTGGCTTTTACTTGAAGAAGGCGCAGGCCAGTCTGCTGGACAGCGCACCACAGCAGGAACAGGTTGCAATTGATGGGGAAAATCCAGCTTTCAATGCCAACAAAGCAGCAGCTATGCCTGCAGCTGTCACCAGTATCCCAATCCAAGTACAGGCAGTCTAATGGGTTGCTGTCAGTACTTCGTGCCGTCATGAGTATGCAGGCAACCCTTGCTGTACTTCTTTGCTTGCCTGTTCAAGGGTTGGCATCCCAGCTGCGCATTCAGCTGTTATTGTAGGCTCTTATCATGCTGACCAAACACGTCACAGTTCATTTTATTTGTGAAGAACACATGTCTTTCAGCATGCTATGATTTTATTGATGAAGTCTTTGCGCCTCATTTATACAATTCCTCGGGGCTGCCGCCTTTGGGGGCTCCCGTTCTGATCGCTGAAAAGCGTAAACCTTTCTTTTTCTTCTATACAATTTCGCTCATGCCCGACAAGCGACAACCACCATTGAATTACAGGCTGTTCCTCTACAACTGAATGCTGTGAGCATGGCCACAAGCACCACGCAAATAGTATTGCAGGATTGTTCTGCCGTCAAGCTTGAGCAACATCAAGTCTGTGCTTGCACCTTGCTCGCCATTATTTGCCATCAACACATGGCAGCTGTGTATAGGCATCACATATAGCACTACACAAGAGCCAGCTGGAGCAACCACACACCTGACATCGAATGTATCAGCCTGAGGTTGCATCGAATGTACCAGGTTGCAATGTCTGCTAGTTTCATGATGGGCAGACACGTGTCACCAAGATAATCATTCTATTACCAGCAGAGACTACAAACAGCAGGTGTCCAGCACATGCCCTTCATGCAAACACAGCACTTTCAACGTGCTAAGGCACTAGTCACAGGACAGAAAGGTGAATCAATACGACTGCCTGTCAATGACGCTTGCATCAAAAAAGTCAAATGTGGATGCCTGCCGGCTGCGGTCAAAGCTAGATTATTAGCACTCCTCGATCAAGCGCATGTCAAGAACTGGCCACCCAGAAGTAAGCGGCAACAACCACTCAGTGGCCAATATTGATATTAATACTCAACCTGCTGCAAAAGTGTAGGCAAAAAGCTTGCTGAAATTGACGTCACCTATCAACATTTCAGTGCCTGCTGGTGTCACAATAAATCTGGCCACAATGTCTGTACCAAAGCAGGAAAGCACAATAAACACTTGCGCTGTAGACACACTCACATTCCTGCAACATTGCAGTTGACACCAAAGCAGCAGTTCACTGCACAAAATTGTGGTCATCAAGTCCAAAACACTGCATGAAGGCTGTCAAGAAAAAAGGTTTCTACCGCTCTAAGCAAAACAGGCGCGCAAACCGCATAAAAGTCAAGACATTGTGAGGTGCATATGCACGAAAAAGCGATAACATCTTGCTGTCAGGCTTACAAGCAGCCATGACCATGCAGTCCTCCTCATCTTCAGTAAAATAAGCAAACACATCTGGCAATTTCAGCCTTTCGCCCCAGGTATCTGCACTGACGCTTGGGCTGTCACACAGACACTGCAGGACAGACGGCTCAGTCCACAGCTGTGGCTCTTTGGCCTCAGTAGCGCTCTCTTCAGTTGACTGCGCATTGGTATCAGCTTGCAATACGCCAGCAACTTCATCTTCCCCTGACCTCTCTTGCCCATCCTGTGCATTTTTTTGCTCAGACAACTTCTGGCTGTCATCTGATTCCTTGTTACTGCCACCTACGTCCTGGTGACGAGAGGATACATGACTGTCATTCAACACAGCATTACCTCCCGACTGATACCCCACAGGTCTTGCTTCACCTATGGTACTCGCATCTTCAGCAGACTCTTCACTGCTTCGATGAAACAAGCGCCGAGTCCTGTATGATGTCTCGCCCTCACTCCCTTTTCTCAAGCCAGATTCAGAAGCATGGTGTGATGATGACTCACTGCCATTGCTCCTGGGACTGGCTTGACTGTCACCCTGCCGTTCCTCTTCCTCCCTGCTTGCCAGAGCAACATCAGAGTTTTCATACCCTGTTAGAGTTGCGGCAGACGCCTTGGCAGCTTGCATGCGTGGCTGATGCCGCTTGTCATGCCCGGCTGAGCTGCTGCTGATGCCATTGCCAGCAGCAGCATGCATTTGACTGCGCCCAGATGCTGTCTGTTCAGAATCCTGCCTGACAGTCTGTGCAGCTGATGATTCAGCTCCATTGCTTTGAGGATGTTTCTCCTGGGCATGACCACTGGATCTGTGGGCAAACTCTTCTTCAAAAGCTTCGCTGGCGTTGTCCATTGCAGCTGCTGCAGCAGTCAAGGGTCATCAGTAGCAGTACTTTAAAGTTGACCAAAAGCCAAAAGGGTCCAGATAGGCGAACAATGCATGGACATATGAACATGGACTGTGAGCGATTGGTGCTGCCTGCTTATTCGCTACAACATGCACCAGTGCGTGAGGCCAGTGCCCTTGTGACAAGTCATAATCAATTGCCAAGAATACAGCCAGACACATGATGTGAGTCAAGGCATCATCTGCAAAGTGCAAGTCAAGTCGTGAACATGTGAGTGTTGAAGCACAGACCTGTGCCATGCCTGTCAGATGCTGCTTGAGCGGATCTAATGCCACTGCCATTAAAACGATGTCTGCTGCTATCTGAGTCAGCAGCCATTGGGCCATCTGACCTTGGTCTGAGTCTGCTTGCAGCTGCCACCCCAGAGATTGTTTTCAGCATGAGTGCAGTCACCTGTTTGAACCCAGACCATGATGAAAGGCGTTGGGCACAAATCTCAGCAACAGGGCTTTGAGGACAGCAAAATTTGTCAGACTGGTGATAGGACGCAACAGATCATGCAGAGCAGACTTGACCTTGGAATTTATTTACAAGCATAGACAATACAGCTGTTCGAAGAGACAATCACCAGCAAAGCACAAGAAGATGGTGCAGCATAACAGTGTGTGTTCAATTGCACGTGTCAGTCTGTCTGCTCGTGTGATGCGTCTCACATGATGCTGAGCCTGATGTGCTGAGAGCACGGACAACAGCAGATGCATCAAAGCGTTGTACAGACAGGCCATATTCCCAACCCTCTTTTGACTGTTGGCAAGCATCTTCAGAAGCTGAGTTGACATTGAGCCTGAAGCTGATCATACAGGATACGGTAATCTGTGCAGCATTGCATGCAGTTACAGTAAGCAAGGTTGCACCTGATCTGCAGCAAGACCTTCCAGTGGATCTTGACTACTGGTATCAGCGCTTTGAGGTGAGCTGCTGCGGGTGGGCAGCTTATGCGCTCCTGTCGGGGGGTGCTTTGACCAGACCTGCATTTGACCGATTGCAGGTTGATTGTCTGTAACAATGCAGATGCTGTCTGTATCGATGTCCATGCTTTGGGAACGGCTTTGGCCAGGTATGAAGCAAATGTGCCGCCATTAGGATTTAGTGACTAACTTATGCAGCTCACTTGACATTCTGTTACAAAATCAGGCATCTGCTGGCAACAGACTGACATGTTATGTCACAATGGACTGTATTGCAAGCTGAGCAGCAGGTTGCAAGAGATGTCTAGTCTAGGTCCTCTGCAGAGAAGCATTGCCATCACAACAGGATTGTCACCCACAGAAGCATTGCCACCATGACGGCATTGCATGCGTGAGAACACCATTGCAATCAGAAGCTGGCATGACTTGTTGCAGAGCTGAAAATGTCTGGCGACCAAAGTAGACAGAGCTCAAAAGTACTGGCTGTTGATGGATACAGCTGGTGCCAAGGGCAGTTGTGACGAACAAAGCAGACCCAGCTTACCACAAAGGCGGGGTCAGGCAGCATCTTGAAGGTGGCTGCTGTGCGCATGGGCTCAAAGAAGTAGGGCGTGGTCGTGGTCACCCAGTGGGACACTTGCCTCACCTGTCCACATGAGACTTTGTGTCAGCTGCAATGTCAGTCATGCACTGGGTGTGGCGTAACTCCTTACAGAGGTATGGGCAACAGCCTTGGCGCTTAGTATCAGTCTGACAAGTCCTGGAACACTCAGCTGATCTCTGCTGCCCTTTGCTCATGACATGCCCTCTGTCAATCAGACAAGCCATCTGGCATGCAGAAATTGTGCGTGCAATAACACAGAACAGCGCTGCCTCACGCTTGGTCAACAGGCAACTCAAAACAGCTGACAGCATTGCAATTGGAGCAGTGAGCACAGTGACAGTAGTTGCAGGGTCACATAAGGATGCGTCAACCATGTGAGAATGCAAGCCCTGCATCTGAGTACACACAAACGAGTAGACGAGTGAGTACACAACACTCCTGGCATTTTACCTCACGATAGTTGCTCAAGCCAAACCCTTTAGCAATGGCAATGCGGATGCCATCCGGTGTGAGTGCCCTGAGTTTCATGGACACCAGGTGACCAGTGGGTCCAGTTGGACTTTCTGTAACATCCCACTCCACAACCCTCACACCCCTCCCAATGATGTACCCTGCGCGACAGACTTTGTGCTGCTGAAGATGAGCAGTATACTCTGTGTTCAGCATCCCTTTGTCAAGTCCTACAGTGGTGCAGCTACATGCAGCCAGCCTAGCTACTGCAAAGCTGCAAAGTCATTTAGCCTGTGCTACTGCCTTGTGTCGTGTCTGCTTGGGAGCAGGTAAGTTGCACAGTGTACCAAGTATATACAAATTTTGTGCAGTCTCCTGCTTGCTTGCAGCTTCTGGGTTGACATTGCAGCAAAATGCGGGAAGGCACAACAAAAGGGCATGCCTGGTGTGCGCAGGACGCTTGACAGCAGTGTGGGTCCTCCAATCGTCCTGAAGACGACAGCTCCTAGGCTTGCAAACAGCTGCCACTTGCCGAAGGTCAAAGCGCTTACACCAAAGAGACTGCCTGCAGATAACGTGAAACACAGTGAGGACTTTGGAGTGAACAGACATTGCAGGATGCGAGACAGCAGTGCGTACGTCTGCAAAGCTACTGGGAAGTGACCTCACGACGTGTCTTGCAGAGGCAGAGCTACTTTGTCTCAGAGCTACTCTGCTTGGATACAAGATCATGGTGTTGTGACAAGAAGCTGCCCACAACCAGACCATGAAGGATGCTTGGACGAGTCCTTGGCATGAGAACCAAAGCACAGCGCATGGTGTTTGTGAGATGCATATTTTGTCAGCAGACTACTGCTGATGGTCTCTGTGAGAAGCAGACTAGTTGGCAGACTATTGCTCATGCAATGCAGGCAGCAGGTGCAGAAGCCCACCTCCCATCAGGGCTTGGTCCCTGAACTTCTTGCGCTTCTCCTTCTCTTTCCTTTCCTTCTCCTTGCGTTCCTTTTCCCTCTTTTCAGCTTCTGCAGGTAGAATTGAACATTTTAATGAGCATGTGCAATTGCAAACACCCATACAACTGGAAATGTTGGCAGCTACAGTGCGGCTTTGGGTGTCAACATGATTCACTGCACATACTTGTAGCCATGGCCACAGCCAAATTGATGCCAATGCAATGCAGGTGTCAATGAAACGCTGCAACAGGTGAGGCGGTACCTGCACGAGTCAAGAGATGCAGTGGTGCATTGTCCTTCTTTGCAGCATGAGCGAAGTAGCCAAGCGTTATTGTGCGGTGCTATAGGCTTTGCAAACACATAGCAAGCACCTGTTGCAGCATTGTGGAGTACATGCATTGACAAGCAATTTGCAAAAATGCAAGAATCAAGCAGTGAGACAGCAATGAATAGCAGATGCTACCATCTTTATCTCTCTCTTTCTGCTTTTGGCGCTGCTGCCTCTCTTTCTTGCTCTGCTCAGTCTTGGCCTCTCTGTCTTGCTTTGACTTTTCAAAGCTCTCTTGAAGTTCCGCCTTGACTTTTTCAGGAGACTTTTGTCTGTCATTATGATATGGCAACTCCAACGGCAAAGTCAGTCCCCCTGTCTGCTTGTTGCCTTGATCCTGCATGTCATGACAACATTTGAAGTTGGGATATGTCAGTATGTGCTTTCTCATACAGCTGATGCATGGTACTCAATATCATGCAGCAGCAATTCAGCTGGCTGATTTGCAGGTGTGTGGCATGCATGCACAGAGGCACAATCGCTTCCTGACAATGCTTGCAGCCGACAAGACAATCCTGGTTGAGGAAACGGTATCTGCAGTGCTCAAGGGCTGCTGGCTCGAATTGGTGCACTAGCAAACAGAACAAAATCTGGGCTGTCTTACCGTAAACTTCTGAACTGCAGCACCAACATCCAACTGAGAAAGAGGTCCCTTGTTCTTGTCTTCACCCACTTGAGGCAGTGCCCCTTGCAAAGGTTTTGGTATGGTGTCATACGCCATACCTTGCAAGTCTGCCTTGCCTGATAGCTGAACAGCCACAACTGCAGCAAGAGTTGAGGCACCAGCAAGGAAAGCTAGGCTCTGTAATTTGGCCCAGTCAACACCAGGTGCAGTGTCTGACGCGTGGTAATCAGGTTCTGCCAAATCTTCGTCCCAAGAGCCATCTCCATGAGCCTCGGTATCGGTATTGTGGCGAGGATTGGCCACCCTCGCAGTGAGTCTGCCACGGTGAGTGCTGCTCGAGTGCTGAGGTGCGTGCAAGGCAAAACAGGCAGGGCATCTGCTCTGTGGCCGTTTTGGCGATTGTTGACATCGCAGTTGCCTTGAAAGGATCATTTCAAACTTTGATGTACGGCTGAACACTGGTTTCCTTCTGTGGCAGGAACAGAGGCACCCAGTGTTAACTCAGCTCAGGATGTACACATGGCAAAGCCCACCGACGCAAGGCTGAACGCAAGATTGCTCAAGACCGCAGAGCTTGCGACGAACACCGTACAACCAGAGTGTGAGGACAACAACGTAACGCCACCTGATGTCCACGAACTCGAGTCTCGAGCTCGCTTCTACAAGCTTCTGTGGCATGGCAAGAACGGGCAGGTGGTAGCTCCGGAAGCCGGGCTTGTTCAGCAACTACATGATCTGCTCTGTCTCTCTCATCTTCCTCTTACACAGAGGTGCCACAGTGACTCTTTGCATCATCTTATAGCCGCTAGGAGACGTCACAATTCTGCGAGTAGACAAGTTGTGCGCTGTCTAAGTCTTGTTGACTCCAATTGAAGCGGTAGAACGCTCTAGAAGATCTCGCGACCAGTGGTCAACACGTCCGGCGGTCCAGTCATGTTCACATCCTAATAGCCTTATAGATCGTAGGGAGCTGTAAACGACACTATACCCTGACAAGGTGTTGTGCTGTGCGACAAGTTGACAAGCGACCATCCAGATCTGTGGTCTGGTAAAATTCTGAGCAGAGCGGATGCAGGCAACGCATAAAGCTTATGGCACTGACGCAACTGGTGCTTCCGCAAGGCTGTAACATAAGTCATACGTAAGCATGAATAACAGTTCCTCAATATCACAGCTGAGATGATCAAGTGTGAGGTCTAGCAGTGCAAACTTGCTATGCAATGCTGCACTGACTGTGCAAAGAACACCACAGCTGTAACTCAGTTGCTGATGTCCTACCGATGAGCTTCAGGGACAAGCGAATGTCTAGACATTCAGTGCCTCTTCAATGTTCACAAACTTCATCTTCAGTGAGCGAGCACTGCAGAGATGGTTGTCTTCAAAAACGCATGCCATCATACTGCATTATGGAAGCAGCAGAATTGTAATGGTGACAGGCTGCCATTATTGCAGGCATGGCAAAAACTTTGGGGCCTGTGGCTTTGAAGCTTGGGGATGAGGTGCTAGTCAAGGTCCGGATTAACACAACAGTTAAGGATCTTCTGGAGCAACTAGACAGGGCCTGCAAGGGTGGCAGGATTCAAGATGTAGAAGGATTTGATGTGACTGCACACTACTCGCAAGACTTGCCTGAAGGAGACTATGCGATCAAGCAGCCAGCAGCAGGTGGGTCTGTTGCTGCTGCTTTCCTCACAAATGTCACTGTGGTCATTGTCCAGCAAGTAGGACAATTTCTGCAGCTGCAGTCTGCTTTCAAAGCGTGTAGACCCTTAGACTTGTCAGGGAAGTTGCTGTTTGCATCTCTGAACACTGTCAGCATGCAAATATGATTAAAAGTGCACAGAAGACAACAGAAGCCCAGCAAGCAGCATAACACCTTGGGGAAGCAAAAAAAACTGCTTGTTTTGATGAAGCTGGCACTTGTGAAGACTTTCTTCTGACACCAATTTGCAGCGACTAGCTTGTAATGCTAGTATAGTAATGCTGTGGCTTGAGGGGTTTGCTGACGTCAGTGCGTACCCACCTGTGCATGCACCCAAGCCTTCCAAAACCCTTCCAAATAGCTTCTGTAGGTTGCCAATGCAGGCCTCTATTCAAGTTATGCATACCCAGCTGCCCGTGTCTCAGATGCTGCTTGTCGCATGATGCTTGCTAACGTTGAATGAGTCGCATCCCAGTGTGGTCAGTGCAGCCTGTAATCATCATCTGTGGCTTCGGGGGTGAGTAGCTTCAGAGAACACTGGTTAGGTTGGAAGTAGATGCACATCATTTGTGCAGATTTATTGCCGCCTCTCAGCCTGACCCATAGCTTAAGGATTGTGTACATAGCAGCTACATCTGGGCAATTACACAAAGTGTCTGATTACATTCTCTACTGTCATGGTTGTTGTTATGCACACTTATCGCTGCTCAAAGCCATAGAGGACTTGGCACACATGTTTTCCTCTTGTCTTCTGCTTTTCTCAAGTGAATATCAATCAAAAGTGACAGTATGCCTACATTGTTTGTACCTGGTCTGCATTGCAGTGCAGCTCTTGGTAATGTGTGTGGCTCAGATCTATCCTGCTGAGCATGCTGGGTTGCACTTTTAAAGTACCATTTTGCGAAAACAACTCTGTCGCCTCATGCCCTTACGGTGGCTTTGTTTGCAGGCATCAATCTGTCAGATCGGCGCCAGTTTAGGGAACAGCTGAGGCAGGAGCTTGAGCTTCTTGCTGCTCAGCCAGCTGTAAAGCGTAGCCGCACAGGATGGCAAGAGTTCTCTACCCTGCTGACTCAAGGTTGTGATGAAGTTAAGCTATGGAATGCAGAAGTTCTGAACAGAAATGTGAGGGCCTTCGATGTCATGTAGCTGTTGCTTCACTGCTCGAGTATACTGAGTCCCTTCATTTGCGTAGGCGCAAAGGGTTCAACTTTTTGCAGATATGATCAGTCAAGACCTTTGCCCAACACGCTCAGCTGTTTGCATGAGATGAGTTGTGTGAACTTGCTGTCACAGGTACCTTGCGAAATTGCGGCCATTGAGGATCTGCTGGGCACGTGCTCCAAAGACAGGAGTCTTTTGGCGGATCTTCGATACCTTCAGCTGCTGTTGTCTGAATCATCCCATCTGCGGAAAGAGATATGCAATCTCATCGAGATGCGTCTCAAACGTTCAATTTCCCCTCATGTTGACTTGGAGCTGCAGTATCACCCCATCACGTTAGCCTTGTTTCAGGTGAGCTGTGCACCTCTTACCACTACAGTCAACATCTGTTTCTTTACTGTCACTGCATGCTTTTGGCAACCAGGTTGTGGGTATGGTTACGGCGTCGCCGCGTCCTCCGACAAGGCCAAGTCACACCTTGGTATCAAGCAGTCCCTCAGATATTGGATCAACGCACAATCATTTGCACAAATTCTTCCATATTCACCCTTTGCAGTTTGAATGTGGAAACTTCAAGTGACAGTAACAGCAACAGCATGCTTTATTTCTTGTTGCAGCGGCATTGCTTGGAATCCGCTCTTCATGTGGGACACAATCACGTGCTGAGGTTGGCAGATACATCTGTATGTTCTACTTTTTCACAGCTTTCTCAAACAGGTGTCTGCAGTATGCGGCGCTTGGTCAGCTTGGCTTACAGTTTCAGCCAGAGCTGCATGATGTCACTGACTCAGCAAGGGAAGACATCCGATGCTACATCAATGGTCAGCCATTGGAGCCCAGTGAAATCAAGCCGCAAGACTGCAAGCCCACAACCTATGACCCAAATGGCATTCACAGCAATAAGGAGGGCTTGAGCAAGGTGAGGCTTGTTTCACAAGATGCCTTTTTGCCATGGCGCTGGCATGTGTGCAGGTCCCAGCATCTGGGTCTCAAGCTAGCAAAGTTCTTGTGACAAGTGTTCAGTATCTGTACCACTCAATGAGTCAAGCTGCAACCTAGCATGATGAGCAGCAGGTTGCATGTATTCGCTGAGCAGGCACAAACATTGTTGCGGTTGCATGACGTGGCTTGCCTTGACATGCCACTTAACTGCAGATTTACAAGTGTGTCAAGTCCAAATACTTGGATGACCGGGGATCGCCTGTCATATCGCTTGGGGTGCTTGCAAATCGGTGTCAGGCAGTCTGGTTTGTGGAGTCCCTTTGGCACAGAGAAGACACAGGTAGTGGGCTGACTTGGCAACTGATGGTGCACAAGTTAACGCTGCAACAGCTGGAGGATGTCAAGGACCACATTGGACTGGGGCAGTTCATGCTCTGGGCCAACAATGAGCAGACAAAGGCCCCGCAAGGCTTTAGATGGCTTACTCAGTACACAGAGAAATTGGCTGAGAGACATGCACTGCCTGTAACCCCTGTAGGGCTGCGCCCATTAGGGGGGCAGCCACTCTTGACGCTTGGGGATGCCACCATCATTGCTCACGGTCATCGCTCCCTCGTGTTGAGGCTGCGCCCTGATGCTGAATATGTTGTCAAAATTGGCAAGACTCCATCCATCAGTAATGAGGGTCACATCCACGCAATTGTTGACCGGTCTGACTGTCGGTATTTGCGCAAGGCTGTTCAGGGGTTTTATGGTCAAGTCGAGGGAGCTGGCTCAGGCTTGTCTTTCATTGGGCTGGAGCATTACTGCCTTGGCAGCATTCAGCCACACCATCTGGTTTCAGATGAGGCCAAGACAAGATACATCAATCAGGCAAGGGCTTCTTGACATGCTGCTATCTCATGTGGACACAGTCACAAGTACAGGCATTGAGCCACAGTACTCTGCATAGTAATGTGGGTGCACCGTAATCAACATATGTTTTTCTGCCAACAGTATACTGATGCTGCAACAATTGGACACATTCCTCAAAATCTATACATTGATGCACCGTTTGCTTGCTGCAGGCTGCAATGGCATTGGCTGCACTTCATGCCCTTGGTGTCCTGCATCGGGATATCAAGCCTGACAACATGCTACTGGGCCACGATGGTAGCTTGTTACTGAATGATTATGATGTGTCATGTACCACAGCAGACTTACCAGCTCGCAGCATCTTGCAAGTTGGCACACCAGCATTTACTTCTCCGTGCTTGGATTCTGTGGGCCAAGGCCAGTATCAGTTCCGGGATGACTGGCTATCGCTTGGGCTCTCTTTTGCTTACTTGGTCAACTTGTACCCCAAACCTGGGGGTTTCAAGGTCAAGCTGGATGCCTTGCAAAGGCTGAAGCAGCAGGTGTGGTGTCCTGCAAACATAACAAGCAAAATACAGCAGGCAACAAAGTCGTGAGCGTGCCGTGCCCAATGTACAATAGCACTGGCTGTTTTCAATGCTGCGCTAGTGGTGTTTAAAAGATCTGCCTAGCCTTTGATATAGGCTGCTGGTTGTTATGCTGTGACACTAAAGGTTACATATTCAGGCCTCAGTGGCATCCTGCTGAGTTTCCAGGCTTCTCCGGTGGGAAATTCAGTAAGGGGATTGCCAATGCGTCTATGGCACTCATCCTGTAGGGTATACACTCCACAGTATAATTCAATGTCTAGCATAGGTGCAAGTTATGCTCACAGTCACTTTCAGCGAAGTCAGATACACCTAGCAGGTGGCTGGCATACCCATGAGTGACACTGTGTGGGGCGTGCAGTCCGGCCATGTTGTTATACAGAGGTTGCATTCAAATCTCAGCAGACTTATTGCAACGCAAAAAATAGTACTCAGTGGCAACTGCAGAAGAGCCTGTCACTGCCAACTACTTTCGCAATGCAGTTTCAACATTGTTAGTCTAGCACTGATAAATGCTAGGTCACAAATTTGTGCGCCCAGCAGCCAGTGCCTTTTGGGTCAAGGGTTCAGAAGGCCTTGCCTCCTTTCGAAGGAGTCCTTTGTCCGTAACCGGTGCAACAGCAATTCAGGCCCTAGCCCCGCATATAAATGCAGCATGGGTTCACATGTGCAGCAGCTACTTTTGGCAGTTTGCAGCAGGACAATGGGGCAGATAGAACCTCCTAGAAAAGCTCAATGCCCTACTTGCATTGAACGTCGGACTGCTTGAAAGCTTCACCTGGCCTGTCTCGTCCTACAATCGCTTGCAAGACAATTGTATGACAATATGCAGCTCAAGCAAATTGCCAAGTTGCTCAGAGAATACCCTTGATCTTGGTGCTCTGCTCCACAGCACAAGCTGCTTGCACCACATGTTTCTGCCTCATGCCAGATTGGATGAACTGACACATTGAACAATACGCCGGCCTGAAAATCATGCTTTCTTGTATATAGTTTCAGGTTGCTGCGCCTTCCTGCTTGCTATCCGGGCAACAGTGAATAGATAGTCGCTCAACCGGTTCAAGTACACTGCAACTCCTTCCTCACATGCTCCTTGTGAGACCAAAAGGATGACGCTTCGCTCTGCCCTCCTGCACACAGCCCTTGCCAAATGCAGAAATGCTGCTGCTTGTCCACCTGCAGATGCACTGAACAATCAGGCAGGGGCTGAGCACTAAGAGAACAGACATGGTTTAGCACCAAACACGCACAAAACAGGCAAGACAAAGATGCTGCTGCAGCGATTTTGATGCGGAAGGAAATTAGGTACCAGAAGGCAGAATGAAGTTAGTAAGCGCTGGCAGCTCCTCATCCATTACATCTATCCAAGACTCCAGCAGGGGAGCAGCAGTTGAATCAAAAGATGCGCGCTGCAATTTGCTGTCTGACGAGTTCTCTAGTGGTGTTGCAACAGCTGAACCCACGTCCATCAGCCTAGACTGGACTGTTTGTAACTGCAAGCCAATCAATAATTTTGAGCACAGCCGACCTGGTGTCACTGGCGGCGCTGCTATAACTCAGTCACCTGTTCCGACCTTTCTGTATCTAGCTCCAATAGAAACTCTCGAGCAACGCCAACCAGGGAATTTAGCTCGTCAACATCGCCCAAAGCTTGAAACGCACCATCTGTTTTGTGCCTGCGTTCTCCATTATACAGACTAGACGTGCCCTTGTCTCCAGTTTTGGTATAGACTTTCATGCTGAGTCAACGCAAGCTGTCCCTCAAACTCGCTGTGCTTAAGCCCTATTCAGATCAGGTGTGGGGCTCTGGTCAGCCATACCCAACTGCTGAATTCCAGCTTGCTTTGGCGTCTCTCAATGTAGTGTTAACAGGCAAATAGCGCTTTCTGGTTGAACACACGCTGAGAGTGACCAATTTGTGAGGGCTTCAGCGCAAGATGGCGGAGCTCACGGGAGCATCGTGGACCCCATGTGCATGGCCATGTGTGCTCATGAGAACGTGGCGGAGAAGCTTTTACCATCTGACTAGTTGCAGCGAAGGGCGCCGGCTGCTCTGCAGCGCTCAGCCTTGCATAATTGCGCAGCATGGTAACTCCGAGCGAGCAACGTCTGTGGGTGATCAAGGTTATGGCAGCTGGCAGCGTCTTTCTGGCTTTGCCTGTCTTGCTGCCTGTGCTATTGCTGATCTCTCCGCTTCTGCCTTTAGCTGCGTTGTTATGGCTTGCTTATTCAAAGGTAAGTGCTGTCTGCAATGGCATCGAGCCTTCCGACTCTGCCCTCTCCTCTGAGCAAAGGCAACCTCAACAGCAGGTGCGTTCTGCAATACCTCAAACCCTGCAAACGTCACTTCATTGCAGCCATGCAGACCTGATGACGAAATTAATCGGTCAAGTATGCTTTCTTACACCTGCAGATTGTCTTTGGTCCAACTTTAAGCAAAAAAGAGCCTGCTGCCAACTCTGTTGCTGGCAGTATCCTTCAGACCTCCAATGAGCCAGACAGGGCTTCAGCCAAAGGTCACAAAACTGCAGAGTCTGCCTCCAACATCAGCAGCGCCAATGGCCAAGATGCTGGTGCAGCATCACAAAAGCCAGACAAGACAGTACCTGCACCTCAGCAGCAGCCCACAGTTCAAGCAACAGGCAGCGCAGCTCTTTTAGCTCGCATTAGGTACTGACATTGCAGCAGATCAGTGTCAGCATACTGTACATCAGATTGCCCTGCAATGCGCGACACAGCTGGGTGACACATGCTGGCAAATAAGTGTTTCTTAGTGGCTGCTGTGCGTATCAGCCTGTTTGTGATCATTTGGTGCATCTTGAGTCTTTCAATTTGCATGGTTTCTCCAGTAAGGTCTTGCTTTGTTTGCTCTTGCATACAGACAGCAGCGTAGTGCTAGTTCAAAGGGCAACTCAGCAGCAGCTGCACCTGCTGTTAATGGTGCGCCAGCCAAGCAAGCACAGGAGGTTGTGGTTGCCTATGCATCTCAGACAGGCACTGCACAGGAGATTGCCCGCAACATACAAGCAGAAAGCTCCAAGCATGGCATCCAGTCCAAGGTAGCACACCTCTTGCGCATTGCAGTGCATAACCTGCACCAACACGAACATGCTGCCAGTCATTGCACAAACAGGCCATTCAACACAAATGCTTTTCTATAAAAAGTGTTTGACTTCATGCTCTTGTCTTGTCCTAGCATACATTTCAGGTGCATATGGAGCATGCCTCAAGCTTCTCATGGGTAGTCATCCCCCTTGCAGAACTACCTGTGTCAGAGACATTGTGGTTGTGGTAAAACATGTGAAGAGGCTGGCTGTGACATGTGTGCATGTCATGTACATGATGCACGCATGCAGGTTCTGTCATTCAATGAGTTGGGTATGGATAGCCTGATCAAGCCCAAGAAGCAGATTGTGGTCATGGTGGTGTCCAGCACAGGGGAAGGTGACCCACCAGACAACTCTGCCAGATTCTATGGCCACAGCAAGTAAGCCTTTAGTCTTGTAACTCTGCTGGCCGCCCCAAGTGTCACTGCTACTGCTGCTCATCAGGGTATTTGAAGTAAATGTCAGCGTCTGAGATGTCTTTGCTGGCATGCAAGCTCCTCATTGCTCTTGAGCTGCACTTGTGACAAGGCTGCTTGACTGGGATCAAAGTATCTCATCTCATGCTGTGTCAAGGTTGTGCAGTAAAGTGGTCTTGTTCTGGGAAGGCTGCTTGCTTCGCAGTTTTGTGCACAACCTTCTGTCTGACCTGCTGACTGCTGTGTGTCAGGCGCCGCAGTCTGTCTCAGGATGCACTGAAGCACATCAACTTCACCTGCCTAGGGTTGGGAGATTCCAACTACACCCGCTACATGGGGGTGCCAAGGGCGTTCAAGGTAAACTCACCCAGATCTGGAGTGTTTGTGTACTTGACCTGTTGCTGGCACCTGCTTGCTTGCTTGCAAAGAAAGCAGTGCAAATGTAGTGTCCATGACGCTCTCATGGTGAAACACGCCACATAAGTGTGCACGGTATTCTTGTGCAGCTCCTCAGGACTGCCACTTGCAAGACACATTGTCTAGCCTTGTCTGCTATGTGCTGATGTCTTCAGGATGAAACAGCTGTGGTGGGCATGTGATCTCCGGTGAAGATCTGCTCCAATACAATAGTGGTGATGTGGCACCACATGATTGCAGGGGCGCTTTGGGGAGCTGGGGGCCAAGGTGTTCTACCCTCACCTGGAGGCTGATGAGGTGGACGGGCTGGAGGAGTTTGTGGACAAGTGGATAGCTGGCCTCTGGGGTCCTCTCAAAGCAACCGCCCTAGGGATCACTCAGGTGCTTGCCATTTGTGCCTGTTTCTTGCCTGTTGCCTCTTGCCCATTGACCCTTACCCTGTGCTTTCTGCCCTTTGCCTTTGGCCCATTCTCCTCTGCTTATTGCTTCACCCTGCCCCTTGTACAAGCCATGATTGGAGAGGTGGGCAGGGCCTCACTTACACTCACAGTTGGCTGTAGTGAATGAAGGAGAGAATGATGAGCTGCATGATCTATGCTCAAACCCTGTTTGCACTCATTCATTGCTCTGGACATGCAAAACAGGTTTGACACCATAGCCCTCACCCATCTCCTGTGCTAGCTAGTACTCCATTTCAACTGGGGAACTTTTGCACAAACATTGTGTCCGGGACATGCTGGCTCGCTGTTATCTCATGACTGTATCTGTGTTGTTGTTGTACAGTTTGAAGCATCAGCAGATGCAGCATCAGCGGAGGCTGCAATCCATGGCAATGCAGCCCTCTCCCAGGCAGCTGGAACCGCTTCCAACCCCCCTGATCTTGCTGTTGCTAATGGGCAAATCCCCCTTTCAGCCAATGGGCTCACCCAAAAGGCTCAAGAGGCAATTCCAAAAGGCCAGACGCTACCTACAGGCCCAGGCTCTGCACCCCTGAAGGGGGTGCCTGCCCTGCCAGAATGCAGAGTCAAGCTTGTAATGGAAAAGGATGCGAGTAAGGCAAGCCAGATCAGGCAAGCTGAGTCACATCATCCCTCCAAGGCTGAGGCAGAGTACCGCGACTCTGAAGGGATGTACAGCCCAGAGCAGCCTTTCTGGGCTGTTGTTTCAGACGCTCGTGCTCTCACCAGCACTGACTCAGATAGACAGGTCAGTCATCACGGAGCACGCACTCACCTTTGATGATGATGACAAAACTTAGAATGACCATGCAGGGACCACGACAGCCATGTGCCCTTTTGTGTCCTTATATGTGCACAAAGATGGGTATGTCCTTAGCTATACCATTCTCGTGCATGCACTTGTTCAGGCCAAGAGAGTCTGTCTGGCGGGCAATGAATGGTCCTGCACAGCACAGAGTGGTGCTGAATTGTTTGGCAGTAGCAGTAGTTGTTTGCATGGTCAGCAAGTGAATGGCACAGATGAAGGCTTATGCCACAACGTTCTGGTCAACCACTGCCCAAGTGACAAGTTGCTGCAGAAAGTGAGTCAGAGAAATAGGTCAAGGGCAGGGGAATGCCCCAGCTGCAACCTAAGCTGCAGTTGACTCACCCATGAGTCATGCGATCATGTTGACATTATGCATTGCTTCCAGGTGCTTCATGTGGAGTTTGATGTCGAGGGCAGTGGCATGCAGTACCAGCCTGGGGATTCAGTGGGGGTGCTACCCTACAACAGGCCCCATCTGGTGCAGGGGTTGCTGCAGCATCTGGGCCAAAGTGGCAGTCAGGTCTTCAGCATAGCTTCCAGCAGTGGGGATGACACAAAGCTGCTGCAGCACCTGGGCTGGCCTTGCACTTTGGAGCATGCACTTATGCGTGGCTGTGACCTCACATCCATACCCAGGTCAGCGTCACATCTGCACCTTGCACAAACTGTCTGCGTCTGCCAAAGCGTGTGCACCACAAAGCCCACTCTTGCATTTGTCTGGCTCTTCAGCTTCTGGGTAGGGACCACATGCAAGCCACGGCAGATCCATCTCGAGGCAAAGCTTATAGTTTCTATCACGGAGTCAGTCACATGCTCAGATGTGTTGTACTGTCCCTCCCGAGCCCACCTTTCCGACTGGGTGGTACGCAAATCCATACGCACCGGGTCCTGCCACAGGACAAGATATCTTTTGGCATAGCCTGGAAGATGGTGACGCACCTGCAGCCGTTGAGGTCATTGAAGCAAACATCGCTCCGGCTTCAGCGCCGCCGCTAGGTCTGCAGACTGCCTGGCGAATTTGGTTGTTTACTCTGCCGGTTGCTATGCAATACAAAGACCATTTCACACTCGAAATCTTGAAAAATGCGGAATCCCGCTTGAGCTTGAGCTTGCTTACCAGTGTGGTGATAATTGTGCAGACTCGAAGGGTTTGGAGCCATATGGTGCTAAGCTGATCTCCGACATTGTCACACAAGCAGCAACTGACCTCACTCAGAGTACTGGTGCCACTGGCAATGATGCTGGCAGGGAGAAGCCCATAAACCAACTTCTGTTTGACAGCACTTTTGACAACTTCCTGTCTGCATTCAAAACAGCTCATGCCACTCAAGCATTGGTGTTACAAGGATTTTCTGAAGCCATCTATGAGAGCATGTATGAGCAAACATTCTCTGGCGAGCTGGGTCCCGACTTGAGACCTTCCCTGCTTCAGCTTGCTCATGCAGCAGGGCTTGATCAAGCAATGACTGCTGGATTTATCTTGGTGAGCTTTTGCTGCTCGTGAGTGGCCACCGCCAATGCAATTGTCCATTGTGTTGCACAAAATGGCTGGCATGTACTCTAGCAACAAGCTGCTGCATTGACATATGGATCACCATGCTCAATGGCAGCAGACTGCCATTGAGTCAGACCTGTAACAACAGATCAAAGCAGATGCTTCCTTGCGATCTTGGTGTTCCAGCAACTAGTACTGCTAAGGCAGTTCGGCTTGGCACGTTGACATGACAGTATCTGCTCAGTGACGATCTGTCCAAACTTTTGATGCTGGGGTCAAATGGGAACCTGTTGCCAGCTACTGCCATGTACTCAAAACATTGTATGTCATGATGTTGCAGGCAAGGAACAACAGTTTGACAGTATTGGATGCTATATCAGCATTGACGACCCTTTCCGGCACTAATATCACAATCGACCCTGCCGTGATAGGAATAGCTCACTCAGCTGCTATCAATGCCTTTGGCATCACACCTGCAAACGTTCAGCTATCTAATGGTTAGTATCGGAGCCTGCCCTTGTCACATCCTGTTGCTTGTCCGATTCTTGCAAAGCAGTTCAGGCATGACCCAAGGTAAACACCTTGCGTATAACAAGGTACCTAAACTTTCTGCAAATCAGCTTGCAGGTAACCTCAGCAGTATCGCCAACTTCATGTTTGGATCTGCATATCTCGGGGTTGATGATCCACTTGCAGCGGCACAGAACTTGTCGAGCGCTGTCTTGTCAATTCACTTGCCACCTGCCACACAACAAGAGGCCTTTGTTCAAGCCATCAATCAGACACTGTACCAAGCACAGCCTGAAGCTGCCGCTGTGCTGCTTGCTGCTGCGCTTTCTGCAGATGAGACAGCTGCTGTCTCAGAAGGTTTTACGCTGGTGAGCTTGAACGCAATCAACACACAGCTGTGCCCACTTGTCTGTGCCTGTGTCTGTGTCTGTACCTATGTCTGTGCCTGTGTCTGTGTCTGTGTCTGTGCCTGTGCCTGTGCATGCAAGCAAGCCTTTTCCAGGCACACAACACACACTGGTACCTTTGCACAATAGCACTTGCTTCCCTGTTGCTTTCTCTTGCAGTTTGCTTGACGCTCAGTCAATGAGAGCTTAGCAGCCTGTCATGCTTATAGGCCACCACAGCACCTCTGCAAGTGTTGTGTGCCAGCCAAGCTTTCAGCCAAACAATCAGCATGGCAGCAGGTCTAGCTGCCTCCTCTGCTATTTCACCTGCCTTTGGCTCTGACCCATGCAAGCTGTTCCAATTAAGCACTGTGAGACATCTGCGACATTGTAGTAAGGCATCTGAGAGTTTGGTTCAATCCAGCATTGGTCCAATCTGTTTATGCTGTAAACATCAAGATCTGTGCAACTCCTCAAGGACGTTGAAACATATATGTACAAGGTGAACATGAACTTTTGACACAGAGGCATACGGTGCACCAGATCTGTTGGTGTGCAAAGCTCAGCATCATAGTACATGCACATTTCCTTTGGCTCTAGGCAAGCTCTGAGAATTTGCATGTAATATGCAGGCATCATACAACATGGTGCAAGTGCCATGCATGCTCCAGATTCAGCTTTGAAAATGCCTGAGATTAGTCATGTGATGCCTTGCAGGGTCTAATGGTTCATTGTATCACTTCAATCGGACTTCGGACTATCCTTGGAAAGAGTTTGCAGGTGCCAATACTGTTTGCGGTGGAACTTCTTTCTATGCGCGTGGTGAAGCACAGCCGCTGAAGAGTGACTGTGAAAGAGCCATATCTCAGGTTCAAAGCAATGGCAGCACTGCCTGTGTGGCTCCTCATCCTACATTACCATTGGCACCGGAGAGCTCAAGCCAGACACCTCTGGTGACTGTTGGGACTTGTCAACTGACACTCGGAGGGGCTGATGGATCATGCCTGCCAACTTCCCAGGTGGCAGAGTACGCCACAAATCTGGCAAATGCTTGTGCAGACCTGCAGATGACTACTGGTGGCTCAGTCACTCCCTCCCAGAACGAGTCTTACAAGGATACATATGTCCAATTGTCGCAGCCTAGCTCTTGATTGCAACAACAGGCAATTAGGCATTCTCTGAAAAGGATGAGAACAGAAGCTCCTAGTGGTTGATGTGGTCAGATGTCCCATGCCTAACTAATGAATTGATTGTAACAGCACAAGATTGGTCAGCATTTGAAGACGATGTGCACAGAGGTGACTACATGTTACATGGCTAGAGTGTCACTTAGGATTGTCAGCTGTGCCAGAGTCATTGGTGCCTACTGTGTCTGCTGGCCACTAGAGCTTGCAAGTAGATGGAGTGTACAGTGATTTTGCCTTTGCACACTTCTGTTAGTTTAGTCCACATGCCAGCCTGTGGACCCGGTGTATAAACACTTCCCGCATGTGCTAGGATGTGCTGGCTTGCCTTGTGATTCAGACACACATGATACAGAGAGCAAATAAATCCGAACTTCTGTTCAGTTTCACCTGTACTGTGATGAGCTGCATACATAAGCTTTTTCTTACCGAACTGTAGGCTCAATGACACTTAAGGCACAGACTCTGATTGTGGTTTTTGTCCTTCGCAGACAGCGAGCATCATGACTGACAAAGGCGTGAGACATGAGTGCAAAAGGTACGTACAAAATCGATGAAACGATCGGTACTTTCAGGGTATCAAAATGAGTCATGACTTGTAATGAAAATGCTGAATGTAACGTATTGCAATCTCTGACATGCATGATTGCGTGAATACACTTGTGTTCATCAACACTACTGGCAAGCTGTTGAGGTCAGTGATTCAATGTGGCTCACGTCCAGTGTGGAAAAAAGCATTGACTGCACCTACATATGTTTTACTAAAGAACGCTGTGTTTGCTGGCACTGCCATGAGGCAAGAGAGACATTCAACACCTCAGCACATGCAAATAGCTACACAAACCAGGTCAATGAAGCAGACACTGAAACAGCAAAAGCTGCAACAGTCATGTAATTGTCACAAACAATAGCAGCAAGCACACACTGAAGCCACAGACACTAGCACCATAACCCTTCACGACCATATGTCCCGAACATAGCGCTGCTGCTTGGTCATTGCAGCAAGGAAGGCAGTTGCATCACTGGTACTCAAGCTGCCAACAGACTCAAGTATACTGATCAACACGGCATGGACATCCTTCGCCATGCTAGCACCATCGCCACAGACATACACATGCACTGATGGATGCTGGAGCAGCTCATACACATCCTGTGCATCCTGCTGCAGCAGATCTTGCACATATACTTTGCTGCTCTGTGGTCTGGAGAAGGCCACACGGAGCTTGGTCAGCACTCCATCTGACTCAAAGCCCTTCAGATCTTCTTCATACAGGAAGTCCTCATGGGCTTGCCTACAGCCGAAGTACAGGCAGGCAGGCGCTGCTTCACCCTTGTGATCAGCAATCTGGTGCTGCCGCTGCTGGAGGAAACCTCTGAAAGGTGCCACGCCTGTGCCCGGCCCAATCATCAACATGGGAGCAGCCAAATCAGGCAAGCCTGAGTCAGCTTTGGTGGGAGGGCCAAAGCTCCCTCCTTGCCGCAAATATAGCGGCAACCTGATTCTGGTCTCTGCTGTGGTCACTCTCCCATCTATGACTGGCTTGCACAGCTGTTGCAGCCAGTTGGTTGCCACTCCATGCCTCACGCCTGCCGGTGTTGCGTACTTCACCACAGAGAATGCCACTTGGACCGCATGCGGCCTCTCCAGAGGAGAACATGACACTGAGTACATGCGGGGCGCAAGGGGGGGCAGGCAGTCCAGGAGGGCTGCCAGGGGGGGTTGGCAGGAGGGGAACTGGTGGAAGAGATCTAGCAGGGACGGTTGAGCTGCTTTGATGTCAGTGTTGTACTCCTGACGGCCTCCTATGGAGCTGAGATGCAGCAGGCGCTGCTTGTCTTCTTGTGAGCTGCAGTGCTCTCCCAGCAGACGCAGCAAGGACTTCCTACACACAGAAACCAAGACTTGTTGCTGCCAGAGTGTTCAACGCTTTCCAAGGAGAACATAGCTCACAGCAGCAGTTGAGGGCACACGATGCTTCTGAGTAGCATATCAGCATGGCAGAATATGCCTAAGCAACTCGGGACTTTGGCCAGTACAACACATCTGAGCATGTGACTGACTCCGTGATAGAAACTATAAGCTTTGCCTCGAGATGGATCTGCCGTGGCTTGCATGTGGTCCCTACCCAGAAGCTGAAG
>JAABUP010004151.1_pt1 | contig 24155 bp, 32 predicted proteins | sample 5559201 | NCBI WGS metagenome assembly JAABUP01 (sample SAMN10711887, study PRJNA513373) | rock metagenome | isolation source: Antarctica rocks | place: Antarctica
AGCAACAGCTGGGGCCATCCACATTGCTGGCAGCCCACAGGTACCCTTTCAGCCTGAGTCACCTGCCCATCCCTGCAAGCCATCCTGCCCATTGATGCCATACCAGCTGCCCTTCTTGCTGTCCATTCATGCCTGCCTTTGCATGCTAATCCAAACAGCACAATGCCAATCAAGAAGGCAGCGACTCAAGCAGCAGGTCTGTGTGTGGGTCCTGCCGGCTTTGCCTCTACACTGCAATTTTCACCAGCAAGCCTAGAGCATGCCATGCGTGCTCTGTCCTTCCGGGCCAAGTTCGACAGGACAGGTGGTTTGTAGCATTTGTAAGAATCCAGCAGCAAATCACTCCTGAACATCACCTTGCTGTGGATAAGGTAGTCATACATACTCACTGCTCCTCCAGGTGTTGGCAGAGTTGTCAGGGCTGCCATGGTGGACTTGTGCATGCAGCTTCACAGCATAACACCTTGCCACACGGCCATCACATGCTAAGCTAAGCATGCTAACACAATCATTGTTTCAGACGTGATGCTTGTGCAAACGCTCTTGACTTGCTGCGTCATGACATCGACGTGTGGCGGCAGGTATCTGACTCAAGTGCAGAACGCTCAAGATGATGACGCCAACACACAAGCCGCACTGGAGCAGATACTGGGAGATCAGATGCATCTGGCACACAGCATCAACAAGCTTCTGTCTTTAGAGAGCGCTGTTTACCAGTGACTGGCGCTGTTGCATTGCACTCATTGCCAGCTGTGCATCATCCAACTAAGGAGGTGAAGACCAATGTCATAGCAATTTGGTGTCTGCTTGACTTTGCTGTACCTGCTTTCAGAACACGCTCATTCTGCATGACAGTGTGTCAAGTGTTTTCCCGCAAATTCGTGCTTTGTGTATGTCAATGTGACCCGCAGGCCAATCCTGGAGAAATGTTCTGCAACAGGTTTGTTAAAAGCATTGCAAGCAGTTCTTGATAATCATAATAATCATAACGCACTGCGCAACTTTGATGAATGAAAACAAGGTTGTGAGACACATACCATGCCATGCCAGCACAACAGCAGGCAACAGTATGCGGAGCTGGTGGTGTTGCAGATGATGCCATGTCACTGATATGCTGCTTGAAGTCTTACATGATTGTTGACTACAAGTGTTACTCAACAACAGGCATACTGTATCGCACAGCATGCACATCATCACTTCTCAAATCCGTACCATGACCAAGACTGTACACACCAACTGCTACTTTCCATACCATTCTCATTGACTTCAAACTAGGCACCTTAATCATGCCTTAAGCAACTTACTGCACAGCAACAGGAGCGTTTGTCCCGCTCAATATCTTGCTTGTACATACGATCATCTTGATGCTGCACTTTGGTGCCTGCCTCACCTAGGTAAAACATAATGTTATAACGCACAGCTTAAAGTACAGATGACCACGCTACGCTGAACATGCCTACCTGCCTCAGCTAGGTACAGTGACACCAAGCTGAAGACACTTACTCAACTGGGCACAGATCAGAGAGCAGACACTGGGCATAGATCAGACACTGAACAATGCAAAAGAATGTATATATGCCCAGCCAAGATATTTGGCATAGTGGGCACTGCGCCTGGACATGAGCATATGGCCAGCAGCAGGACCTGCCTGGAAGCTGCTTGTTGACGCTAGTAGTGTACTGCTGTCTAACGAACCCTCCTGCCAAATCAAAACAAACACACAAAACAAAAGGCTTGCACAAGATGATCGTATTGCGCATCATCCTGTGCGTATTAGCTCTCCAGAGCTTGCTTTTACTAGCGAAAAAAATAAACAGGGGAACCACTTGAGATATAGTCGTATACCCATCAGCAGTATGAACGTCTGGTCCTGCAGCTGATCACACCTGAAATTTGATCTTGCCTTCTGCACAAGACTTCTGTACAATCCCCATCAGTGGTGTATTTGTCCCAGAGCACTCTTCAAGGCATTTCCACATGCTTCCTGGTCTATCATCTCACGGCTCAACACTCGCCCAAAATCTGTTGCAACCATGGACTATTGCTACTTTCATCTTGCATATCCACTGGCCGAGCATCATTTTGTGTGGCCACACACACTCAGACTCACACCCTGGTTTTCACATTAAGCTCCATCTACTACATCATCATCTGGTCCCCCTAATTGATAAGGACAACCCAAGTAGGATGTTGCGCGGCTGATCCATGCAGATCATCTGTCAGAACCATCCACCTGGGGGGCATTCTCGGGGGACGCTAGCCAGGAGGGGTTGATTGACGATGCAGGCACTGGGACGGCAAATGGATTTGCTGCGCTGCCTGACGCCAGCCAGGTTGACTGGAGAGCAGGCAGGCATGTTGAGCGAGTGCTGGCAAGGCCTGCAAAGCTGGTATCAGTTGGACTTACACACCATTCCCCTGTTCTTTAGGCGACTGTCATTTGAGGGACACCAGCTGCACAGATACTTGAGGACATGTTGAACCAGGCACTAACAAGCGCTCGCAGGCATCTCACACTCGCACACACAGTCTCTGATGCACCAGGCACAGAATGCATGAGAACTGCAACCGTGCATTTGGGATGCTGTGCACATGCGGTCTGCAGTCTTTGCCTGAGCGCCTTATTCATGCCTCCAACAAGCTGAAAGTAGATGCTTGAAGCTCAACACACCTTGAGGAAGTGATGTGTGAGCATTGCCCAGTAGCGAGGGCCCTTGACCTACACCGGCGCCCATTGCTATTCCCAAAGACCGAGGTGCTGCTCCTGGTGTGCCCACTGATGCCATCTGCTGCGCAGCCAGCATCAGTGCTTGCTGTGCCTGCTGAGCATGCTGAGCTTGCTGCATGAACTGGTCAGCAGCAACCCCCAGAGCGGTTGGGGGGTACATGCCATCCCCTAGACCGCTCCCCATCATAGCCTGCATCTGGTATAGGGCCAAAAAGGGCCCCCAAATGGACATGGCGTGTTGCCTCTGCTGATTGTAGGGAGCAGGCAGGGAGACTTGAGGGTGGCTGATGGCCTTCTGTGCATGCTGGGCTTGCTGGGCAGCTGCTTGCAGAGCTTGGAAAGCATCTGGTCTGGGGGCTCCTGCATAGCAGAGCCACAGCATGACTTACATCAATGCAGCATGCATGCAACATTTTTTATCAATGCAATTCAAGGCAACCCACAGCAGCTTGCAAACAACCTTTGAGCCACTCAACTTGCTGGCCATGAGCGACTGGGACCAGATTCCAAGCATGACACACATGTACAATCACCCATAGGCCAACCTGCAAGTGGTCGACCTGATGACAAGGCAGGGACTGACCTGGGTTAGGCATGCATGATTGCTGGTTGGCCTTGGCAGGCACGGGTGATGCGGCTACAGAGGCAAGCAGCATGGCATCAGCCAATTCTTTTGACGCCTCCCTCTCTTCGCTTCGCCTGCTGGAGCTTGCAATACCACTGTCGTGAGTGACGCCCTCTCCTAACTTTGTAACACGTTCTGCTGACAACGTAACATCTCTTAAGAGCATGTTTGCACCTGCTGAGTGCGTGGCAGCCTCTGCTGACGCATCAAGAACATCATCGACGTCATCCAACCTGCTGCTGCCTTCGCCGCTCTGACTGTGAGTCAGGGAGGTACTGCCACTGTGAGCTAGCTCTGAGGCGTGCAGCTTGCCAGGCATCTCTCCACTAGCATGGCCAGTCGGTGCGTGCTCCGATAGAGTCTCTGACAAATCGCTAGACCTGTCAACAGCCTTCAGGCGCTGCAGAAGAAGAGCTTCTGTCATGGGTCATGAGCATAGTTTAGCAGATATGAGATGCAAGCTACAGGCCTGCTATGGCAAAGCAGGCTGTGCAACAAGGTAGGTGTTGACAACAAAACATAGGATTGCCATGGGAAAACAAGCAACAAGGTAAACAACAGCAGCATAATCAGCAGCTGAGTCAAGCCAATGCCTCACAGGGGTGCTGTAGTTGGCAGTGATACCAGACAGGCAATGCAGATAAGCAATCAGAACACACATGTGCAACAGGCAACGCAAGACAACAAGCAGGAATCTGTGCGCGCGCTGGCGCATTGCTCCAAGAGCAACAAGCCAAAAGGCAGTGGCATGCCCTGCCTCCACAGTGTAAAAGCACATTGACATGCGCCAAGGCAAAATGGTGAAATAGGGTTTGAGTAGAAGTGCTCACCTGGGCAGCAAAAGAAGCAAGTGCACTTTGCACTCGAGCTGAGTCTGCTGCACCCTCAGTGGACCCTGCAGCCATGTTCCAGGCTTCATCATGTCTTGCATGAGCATTTGCCGCACAAGGACACAGATTTAACAAGTAAACTTTGAAGTCTCAGGTGGTCTGCTTGCAACAACCATTTTCTCTGCAAGGCACAACCTGAGGCCATGTGACTGACATAGTTACAGTAGTCTTTGCAGACTGGGCAGCCGAGAATTGGTGATAGTTGCCAATGCTGTCATGCACAGCCTCCAGTCACACAGACAACGTACCTGCTGGCTGAAGCTGCACATCGGAAGGATCAGTCACAGACATCTGTGCGGACAGACGCAGATTGCTGCGTGCTAGTTCTGATAGGCCGCCTGCCTTGCTCATTTGCAGCTCTGCCTGACTCAGACTCAGAAGCGCAGAGGGTGTCATGCCAAAGAATGGAAATCCCTGAGGGGGTGAAGCCTGTATGTAAAGCAAGACCTGACCCAGGACTTTTGGAAACAACTTCATGAAGGTTTGATCACAACGTGACATAGCAGCAACATCCAAGCAGGACGGCAGGGTTCAAAATGCATGGCAAGCTCCATACATATGACCTCAAGCAGGTGGCAGATGTCTGAGTTGGCAATGTGCAGCCCCATGCGTTCACAGTAATCTGAGCTGGCGTTCACCCCAAGCTGTTACTTTGCTGCATGGAGTGTGGTGCTGGGCACGTAGGTCTTAGGGGAGAGTTCAGTACCTGCAGCTGTGCCTGGACTTCTTTGCCAGCAGCCTGAATAACCTGAAAGGCAGCAGTTGCTGCAACAGCGCCTGCAGCAGCTGCAACATCAGCTGCTGTCTGTTGTTGCTGGCTGTCCACACACTTGCCGTGGGTCGCTGTGCATGGCTGTGAGCTAGCGCCATCGACCTGAGCAGCTGCGCTGACTGACTCTGGTCTTGCTTTGATTTTCTGTCTTGGTGGAGGTACACAGATCTCCTCTTCTGCAGCTACAGGTACAGAGATTTCAAGCTTGAATAAGGCTTACTGGTTGTTGACTGCACCCACACTATGCTGAACAACAGTTCTTGGAAACCAGCAGAGGCAACACATGAGCACCAGATGACAAACACACCTGCTCTTTGTGGGCGCCTCTGTTTCTCTAGCTTGGTAAAGAACTTTTGTGCGTGACTGCGGATCTGGACAGTAGTCTTGCTGCCGATGTGCTCTGCACAGATTAGTCGAAGTTACAGCTCAATGCCGCCCAGGGGGTGCCTGAGAAGCGGATATATTGTGCTCCCCGTCACTACGTGCATTACCTTGTATGTTGCGCCAGGCGCGACCGTACAACTTGAGCGCCTCCAAAAACAACTCATGCTCGCTGTCCGTCCAACGCTCACGCTGCTTTGTGATAGTATATGGCTTTCGCGACTGCGACGACACACGACAATTACCTTTTCAGTGGTCTTGCTGTAGCTGTCTCTTTTGCCGTCTGCGGAGCCTGACAAAATGACTAACCTTGGACACAGACTTGAGTCTCGCTAGGCCCGTGTGGCTGTGCGACCCATCAAGCTCCTCACGATCGACACTTGCCGTCATGACTACTTTGACTGTCAAGATAGGACCACTGTACACCTTCAAGCTGCTCTCGCGCCAGCGACGAACCCTTCAGGTTTGCAGTTGCTCCATGCAGTCTCGACACTTACACCAGACGGGCCTGACACCGCTCCTGCTTGGCATCTGTAACCCATGACCTTTGTAGCTTACAACGCGCAGGGATATGTCTTGTCTGCAAGCCCTTGCAACGTCGGGGTGACACGACTCGAGCACTCTTATCCGTGAAGCACGGAATATCTTGAACTGACGCCGTTCTGACGAGGTAGTAATCAAAATGCCCGAAGCTAAATTACCACGATCACTGATGGTATCCACGTGGCACATCCGATGAAACGCTCGAAGCGTCGCACCTCACGAGCAGCTTTACGGCATGCACTGACAGCATTACATGCAAGGCATAACATGACTCCGTGAATCCTCGACCGCCTCCAGCATTCAAAGCATCATGATCTTGCGGATCCTGCATCGCCTCATGAAGCAAGAGATGTCTCCATCGAGATGATAAAGTCGAGCACGCAATGCTTCTGTAGCTACAATTCTGACTTGTGCCTAAAGGCCCTTGTAAGCCCTTGATCAAACCCTCTAGAGCAGATGTCCTCTTCAGCACACAGGAAACGGTCTGATGAATAAGAGTATGTTACTATGCTTAACGTTTTGCTCGCTTTGTAGATGGGGAGTTTGCTTGGTCATGCTCTTGGCTTGTGGTCTGAGGGAGAAACACTAGTAGGTGGTCATCAGGCTTCGTCCTCAGTAGCAGCTTTTCTGGCTACTGACCAACCCAACGTGGTAGGCCTTATCAGGTGTAGGACAGACTTGGCGCGATTGCAATCAATCAATCAATCAATCAATATATCTAATGTCCTGACTGGCTTATCCAGACTGGGGACTCAGAGGGTTTTCTGGGGTTTTGTCAGTGTGAGTCTTGGCGGGCTTCAGGAGATTTTTGCGCCACCTAGGCAATGCTGTTGAGTGTGTCGCAGAACTTATAGGTTATCAGTCTAGTTTGAGCATTTCAAGTGAACTTGTATTGGCAGAAGCCCGGTTCAAGATTTGCTGGACACCGAGCAGAGGCTCGACTGCGAAACAGTTGAGGCTGCTTTTAGGTAAGGTGCCCTGATCGACATGTCTGTTGCAACGTCGATGAATGTTTTGCTGTGATTTCCTGATGTCAGCCCCCTGCTGCAAGGTCGTTGAAATGGCTCGCTCCGCATGACAGCGCAAAAGCGACCTTGCACGCAGCTTGCCTCTTTTTCTGCTGCTTTGAGCAGCTCACCCTTTGCGTGTTTCCTCCCTTGAGCTGTTGCCCAGTAAATTTTCAGCATTGCCTGCTTTCCCAAGGCATGCTTGTCCTTGCAAGACGGTGAATTTGTTTAGAACCTGGGATCTTGGCTATCTTTCACGGTTCAGGGTGCCTAGGTGTTTCCCAAGCGGAAACTTTCTTTTGCTGGTGGTGGATACATAGGGTGTTATGGTACAGAGTGACAACAAGCTTTGTGACAATCTGACCTATAAGCTGTTTGGTACTTCAGGTTTGGGCTGAGATGCACTGCACAGGAAGCGCTTAACTTCATGTCAGTAGAGGTTCTTCAAGCCTTTGAGAAGCCCCTGCTGCATGCATCTGTGCTGCAGCAGCACCACGACAGATGTCAGCTAGCTACCAGCGAGGCAGCCACCATGATAAGATCTTTGCCTCTCGATTTAGACCAGCAGCACTGGCAGCAGCATCAACAGGCTGCTCCTCAGCTCTCCAATGAAATTGAGATCAGCCAGGCAATTGAGAATCGTAAGCTGGTTGTCCTAGGTCTGCCCTGGGAGACCAATGAAGAAACGCTGCAGCAGTACTTTTCTCAGTATGGCGCTCTTGAAGAGGCAGTCATTATGAAGGACAGATCAACTGGCAAGTCGCGTGGGTTTGGCTTTGTGACCTACCTGCATCAGGGTGATGCACAACACGTTGCGCTGACAGAGCACCAAGTTGACGGACGCCGTTGCGAAGCCAAGTTTGCCCTTCCCCGTGGTGGCAGTGCTCCTAACAGAACCACCAGGATCTTTGTGGCCAGAATCCCAAGCGCAGTCTCAGATCAGCAGTTTCGATCCTACTTTGAACAGTTTGGCGTAGTTCAAGATGCCTACATGCCAAAGGATGCCTTCAAGCAGGGTCACAGAGGCATAGGCTTTGTGACCTATGCCTCTGTGGAGCCAGTTGAGCAGGTGATGGGCAGCAGTCACACTCTCAATGGGCAGGAGCTTGCCATTGACAGGGCAACGCCAAAAGATAAGTCAGGTGGCAGCCAGACCCAGTCCAGACAGAGACTCACTCTGCAGCAGCAGCTCACAAGTACTCTGTCCCCAACTCACAGCTTGTCACACAGCGGTTATTCAGCAGGTGCCACACCCTTCGGCGGTGCCTATGATAGCATCTCTGGCCCCAATACAGCACAGCATGGCAGCCCACATGACACCAACAGCCCCACCAGCAGCAATGCTACATCTGGGCTTGGTGGCCATATGCCAAATGGCTCTTACAGCAATGCTGGGCTGACGCCAGACCTGCTGATGAGCCTACAAGGCTTGGCAGGTCTGGACATGCATGGCAATGGCAGCAGCAATGGCGTGCTACAGGTAACGCAACCTCCTTGTGATGCCTTGTTGACAGCTAGCCAAGTGCAACCCTCTAGCCTGCTTGTTGGCAAGCATATCTAGGCTGAAATACCAATACGACGCGTGATTCATCTGCTAGGTTGCTCACGTGAAGCGTGAGGTTGTATCTATCCTTGTCACGATGCAGGCTTTGCAAGGCTTGCCTGGGTTTGGAGGGTCCCAGAATGGCATCGGGATTGGGTTTGGGCTTCAGCAGTTGGCACAGGCCCGTGCACAATCTCAGCTCAGTGCCCAGCAGGCTGCTTTGGTCAGCAATGGCTTGCTCTCAGGCCATCTGAATGGACCGCCTTCTGGGTACCACCCTGGCACTAGTGTCAATAATGGGGACAGCTCAAGGCCAGGTGAGCAATCCCCCATGGCTGGCCTCTTGCCTGTTGAACCTGCAGCTTGTGGGATCTGGTCTTACCCCAGATACCTTTTTCCCAGACATGACTGATGAGCTGGGCAATATTCCGATTGTAACATGTTCTGTGGGCTAGCTCCACAATCTGGAAGCTGTCCTCCCAGTAAAACTTCACCTTTGGATTACTGGATGCGTCTTGCAAGCAATGTACAGTCACATGACACCCAGAATGAGCATTCAGTACCTGCTTGCTCCACATGTCAGCCTGTTTGATAAGTACTCATGAACATCATATTGCTCTGTTTTTCATGATGCTTTGTTGTTTTGAAGTGCTCTTCCTTTCTTCAGGTCTGTCCACTGGGTATTTGGCCAACTGGCTGGCACCTAACAGCACCTCAGACTTGGTGCCTCAATCCCCACATCTTGCGAGCGTGCAAGATAGGCAGATGATGCCAAGTGAGGGCCCATCCAGCAGTCAGGGCAACTCCGCAAGAGACGCTGGCCCACGCATCTTTGTTGGCAAGCTTGTCAGAGGCACCACTGAAAGCGACGTACGCGACTACTTCTCCAAATTTGGGTGAGTTTAGCCTTCCTGCACGGCCTACTTTGTTTGCAGGCAGAAATGACCATTGTGTGTCTGGAGCGCGCTTGCATTTGCTCTCCCCTCCAAGATCTTCTGACGGCGTTTCTTTTTTGTTCACGTCCACTCATGTCTGACTGCGTGTCTCAAGCATCTGCTTGCTGACCTTGGTCAGGCTTGTTGCAGATATGTCATGGACGTCTACATGCCAAGAGACAGGATGAACAGAGCTGAACACCGTGGATTTGGGTTTGTGACCTTTGAGACTGAAGCAGCCATCATCAGAGTTGCAAGCTACGGCGGGCATATGATCAGGTATGTGCTCACTGCTGTCACATGCACACCTGTCCTGGGGCTTTGTCACACCGTGCCTTGCCAATCAAGCTTGTCTCGTGTCATGCAAAATGCCATGGTCTTGTCCTTGTGCATGTCTACAGCTTGTCTGCAGCTGTTTCTGCGCTTGCGCCCTGCCTGCACGGTTTTGGCACAGTGCTGGTGTGTAGGTCTGAGAGCGAGTCTGACAATCGGGTGGGACTGCAGGGGCTCTGTTGTGGCAATTGATTCTGCTGTTCCTCGCCGGGATCAGGACGGCAACCGCATCCTTGTGGAGGACCTTTCAATGCCCAAGCGCCGAGTTGCAAATCCTGCTCTGGACCCAGCAATTGTGCTGGAACTGGGACCAGACAGACATCATGCCACAGACCGTACCAAGCATGGCTACAGGCCATACTGACCTCCATTCTGCTCATGCCACACCGCCCATAGTCGAGTAGCATTTGCTGTGGCTGCTTGGACAGCCCACTGCAGCAAATGTTGTCTGCAATAATGCCATACGCAGCTTGGAGAACGTAAGATGAGAGCCTTCTGTTGTAGCCATTCATGAGTGCAGATGTACCATCATCAGTCCAGGCACACCACATAGAGCATGCAATGTCATGTTGCCGCCCAGGATGTGCAGGCTATGAGGAAAGCAGGAACATGCAGACATGCTGTGTTTTGCAAAAGCTTGTCTCTTGAACTCAAAACCAATGTAGTGAGTTATGCAGCGCCGTCTCTCTAGTGCAATGTCTGGCCCGTGGTGTAGAGCATTTGCTAGCTTCATGAAGAGCTATTGGGTACCACTAGAGTTGTTTGAGCATCGACACGTGTGCGTTTGTATGTAGTTTAGAGCAGCAACAACTTTTGAGAGTCAGGTTTTTGTTTTTGGATCTGTTCTGGAGAATTTGATAGGGATACTCTGCCTGTTGTGTGTACTGTTTGCTGCGTCATATTAGCAATCAAGTCAGTAGCAACCAGCAACCCGTTTTGAGCTTTTTGGAATCTGCTTTAGTGATATGCGACAAGGCAAGCTACTCTGGATTCTTAGGATTAGCAGTGTTGTGTGTTTAGGACTCATCAACACTGTGTGTGTTTAGGACTCATCAACACTGTGTGTGTTTAGGACCATGCATGACTGTTTTAGAGAGTTTTGTGAGGACAGTGCTCCAATGCTTTTGTAGATCTCATTCTTTTTTGCAGGATCAACTCAGTAGTGTCTGACAGACTTGCATTGTACTATACTTGGTCGAATTTGGTTAGAGTGAAAAATGATTGATTATGATTTATCAAGCTAATTGGCAAGCGTGCTCCACTAGGGAGGCAGTGTTTAGGACATGCGTGATCAAGCTTAGGATTCAGGTGTAAATTCTGTTTGCATTTCATGGTTCAATGAGCGTCGTATGCTCTGAGTGTGCACGTTGCACTATTACCCAGTTCATACCTACGGTGATTCTGCACAAGCATATCAAGCTGTCCCAGTAATCCTGCAAGTCATACAGACGAGACTCGGATAGCTCGGCTTTGCGGTCTGATATTGTCTCGGGCAATCTGCTGCAGGACTTATATTCCACTGAGAGCTTTTGGATCTGGCAAGATTTGCAGTTTGAGAGTAGTTATTAGAACAAAAGGCTAGCAGGAAAGCATGTGCAACACGTATCATTGTAGTACCCTGTGCAACTTGGGCTGTTTCTGACAAGACATGTACATCTTTCACATCACAGCGGTGGTGACACCTGACAAATCAAGAGTACCTTTTGCAGTGATTTACAGCAGTTGTTCTTCAGAAAAGGCTGGCCCCGCATGAGCCATGGCACTAGTCTGTCTGCTAGGTGGTTCAAAACTTATCATGGTATGCCAGGAGTACTGCATGTTCGTGTGCCACATGAAATGAATGAAACATCATACATAAAGCCTGATCTGTATATCAAGTTTATGCTGCTAAGGCCTGGCAGGTGCCAGGCATGTCACCAGTAGAACCCCATCCCCATCTGCTTTGCATCTGATTCGATTTTCCAGGGAGGCTGATTCAGCTCAAAGCGAATGCAGCCCTGTGAAGCCTGTTGCAGCAACCGCGTTCTGTCTGCAATTGCCTCTGGCTCTTCTGGAAACCAGACCCCGGGCTTTGTTCCTCCTGTCAAGACTGTGTCCACAAAGGCTGCTATGCATGTCCTGCACACCACTCAACAGATTGACATGTGTGCAGCATGTGATCCGATTGCCAAGCATCGGCGAGCATCTGTGGGAGCGAGCGCCTGCAGGAGGTACATCACAGCAGTGTATCATAGACTTGACAAGACAGGTTGGCAAAGTAACATTGGCAAAGTAACATCAGTTGTCAAACAACAAAGCATTTGTAGGATTTGAGACCGGATTTGTATCCGGTCTTGTAGAAAAAAACATTAGATCTTGATGTGTACACTCTTGCTTCAATGGGCAGAGGTTGGTACATCTCACCAGTCACTCACAGCCAATTGGAGCTTACTGAAAACACTTGCAACCTGTCATTGACCAACATCTCAAGATGCAAGACTGTTTCAGCAGCCAGAAACATACCCTGCGCTGTCAGACAGCTTCTTGTGAATGAAGACACCACATGCCTTTGAGCCATCCTCTAGCTCCAAGTCCACACGCATGCCAACCTGCATCAAGCAACAACTGGAAAACACAACAGCCGCAATGGCAGCTATGGACAGGTGTGGACCCCCTTACTGAGCCAACACTGTAGCAAACGCTACGCAAGCAAATCCCAGCAATACAGTCAACCAAATGTTGTTGAGATCAGCATAATCCACCCATGCTGGTTGCACACGGCTGAACATGGCATGCCCTCCTCCCTCCCCCCCTTCTCTCCCCCCATATTGCATGCAACATCACTGTTTGCCTTTGCCTAATCATCATGCATCTGAGCTTTCAAGGCAAGCCTGCTACAGTAAGAGAAGTACTGTGTCCAACACCTAAACATGCATGGCATCCAAGCCATTGAAGTGACTGCAGCGCTTGGCATGATCTTTCATATGTACACTTGAGTTTGCACCCAATGTTTACAAGCTGTGAGGTGCATGGCATACATGCACCGCTGCTCGGAACATACCACAAGAGACAGCTAGAGTGAGTTACCTTCTCTCCAATGAGGGGGTCCACAAGCTTGATGACTGGATTGGTTTTCTTGGCAAAGGCTCGGATCTTAGCTCGGTCTGTCAGAATCTTGACAGGCACAAAGCGAGCTGTGGCCACCATTGCCCAATTCCAGAAGGCTGCAACACACGTGAGGCACTTTGGGATGGTAGTCTAGCATCCTGATCATAACACAGTGCACGATTTATAATACAACTTGCACTCTGAAGCAGTGGCAGGCTGTAATAATGCATAAGCAGGCATTTCCCAAATAAGTCAGGGCATTGTCGCTCAACTCCAATAGGCTGTAATTCCAAAAAGTGAAACACTTGATCAGTGATGTATTGTCAAGGAATCTTCATCACTGACAATGTCTCAAACTGCATTTGGGATCTTGCGCTTTCTTGGAGCAAGAGCAGGCATTGATTGACCCACAATGCTTTGAAGCTGCCCACCGCACAAGATGGTAGACAAGGGACACGAATAGAGCGCCACAGCAAGGGTAACAGGCATGCTGCCTCTGCAGCAGTCATCTTGTACATTGTAGGATGTGCAAGCACAACACTCTCCAGCTTTGACATGATGCAGCCAGGTCGAGGCAGCTTTGCAATCACAGCATATGGCACCAACTTCTGGGTTGACCTTTGGTACACAACACAAACAGATAAAACTAGAGTGTATTGCGCCAATGTCTAAAGTGACATGACAAACACAAGGCAAATCGCTTACCAGGCTTGCATCTAGAGCATCTTGCGCCAACATCTGAACTGACATGGGATGCACAGGGCAGACTGCTCACCCGGGTCAGTGCCAAAGCGTGCGCTGACGTTTGGCACCTTCATGTACTTGAAGGCTGACTCCACCTCTGGCAAGTTGTAGAGCCACACAGTCTTGCGGCCCAGGCCTTTGCCGAAGTCTACGGTGAGAGGCTGGCTGACAGGCTTGGCATTGACCTGCTTCCCATCAGCATATGCGATGACAGGCGTGCCAGCCAGCAGGTAGCTGGTCTCCATGATTGTTGGGCCCACGCCCCCTGCAAGAAGCCCTTTGTTCATTGACTGACACGCTTCATTCAGTGATTGACTGGTTGATTGAGTGTTTGATTGTTGGACTGACTGACTGACTGACTGACTGACTGGTTGGCTGGCTGATTGGTCGGCTGGTTGCTTGGTTGACTGGGTGCTTGATTGACAGATGGACTGACGTGAGTTTGTGCTAGTCAAAGCTGGGTAGGTATCAGGTTAAAACAACCGCACAATGCTGCAAGTACTGCAGCCATCAATGTCCTCAACGGACAACAGGAGATCAACTGCGTCTCCAGCTGCATGACCATGGTCGGTCGATTGCATCTTACGAATTGCCACTGCTGTGCTATTGACATGTACTCTCAAAGTTTGTGTAGCATACAATGACATTCTGCACCTTGTGTTGACATCTACATATGTGACCATGTCTCTGGGTCCACTTCCCAAGCAGCACCTGACATTGCATGCACAGCACTAGACGCCTGGGAATGCAGCATTCACAGACAGAGGTCCAGACAGGAGAGTCAGTGGACAGGCGGCCAAACAGACAAGCAAACAGACAGACAAACAGACAGACAGACAGTCACACATAAATGGTGTGATGCAAAGCTCACCTGTGCCAGCAGTGTAGTAAAAGTACTGCAGCTTCTTGGGCTGAACAGCCTCAGACTTATTGGCTCCATCCTTGCCCACAAAGTGACCCTCGGTGTCATACTCCCTCCTGGCGGTTGACACCATGTGAGCAGCCATGACATTACTGACTCCCGGGTAAATTCCTCCAGAAGTGATTGCCGGCACGCCAGCTGCTTTGGCCTTCTCGTGGTAATCTGCCTTGGCACGCGCGGCGTAGTCGTTGTCATCACACACATCTACAAAGCATCCATGCCAGGATTTCACAGATGGACAGGCAGAAGCTGCTGACATGATCAAACGCTCACGCATGCTTCAGTGTCTGCTTTGGTCATGCTGTGGACATCGGTGTCCTAGTCAGGCATAGGGTTCCATGCTGTGCAGGTTGCCAAAGAGGTGGCTTGCCAAATTCTGCACAATTTCAACCCTGGGATGCAGCACCAATGAAGTGTGATTGGCATGTGCAACTGGCAGGACCTGATGGAAAGGAAGCCATGTGTGTGCTTGCAGACAAGGCTACATAACACCAGCTTGGCAAGCTGGTTTAGTTGCCGTACATGCCAGCTCACCTATGTATGGTTTCTTTGCTTGGATTGCAGCTTCAAGCACTAAGCACTCGTTCTTCCTTTGGAAAGGACCAGCACAATGGAGAACCAGATCGCAATCCTTGACTGCTGCCAGGATAGATTGCAGATCGTTCCTGTTGACTTTGCTGAATTCTAAGCCTTGCAGAGATGGTCTGTTCTTGACTGCTGCATCATAGCTTTCTTGGCTCTGACTGCCGAGTATGATTGTCAGGTTGGGGTGAGTCTGGCGCAGGGAGTCAGCAGTTGACGAGCCAACTCTGCCTGTGCCTCCAATGATGAGCAGCTTCTTACCCTTGCCGACCTCTGGGGATATTTCAGGAGCTATCTGCACATTTGCGCTGTGCTGTTTGGCCTGACACTTCAAGGTACACATTCTACACTTGCTTGTGTGCCTTGTGCTTAGTGCATGTGTGTGGCTTTTGAATGCCTGAGGATGTCTGAACCTCCTTGGTAGTGAAGAGGAGCAAGCGATGCGCTGAGCTGGTGGTTGACACGTGTGATGTGCACCGGAGAGGCTGTCAGTGCCACTGAAGATTGGCTTTCTCCTGCTGTAGGCTGTGAGATACGCCTGATTGCCTGAAATGCCTGCAGCAGTGGCAGGTGATTGCAGCAGCAGCAGCACCAGACGCAGCAGGCGTGCAGCAAGTGCTGCATACAAGGCATAAAGGCATGCACACAGTGCAAGCACCAGCTTGAGACCTTGTTTAATTGAGCTCTGCACCCCTTGCAGACCGCAAAAACTCATAGAAAGGCTCAGACAGCTCCAACGTTGTTTGCAAGGCTTTTCACAGGTTCGACGTCAGCCGATACAGAGGACAGACACCGTTTAAGGTATCACGTACAGGGGCTGGTACACTTAACACTCAGACGGCCCTGCCGATGTCAGCACCACAAAGTATGCAAGTTGCTTTCACTTGCATGAGCCTATTTTAATATGCCATTTCTGAGTGCTGCGCTGCTTAGCTTGTGGCTGTTGCTTATAGCCTTTCAAATTTGCGTTGACCTAACAAGGGTCGCGACAATCAGCTGCGAACAGCTCAGAAAGTGCTGCGTCATACCCGGATGTGCTCACAAGGCCTGGGCAAATTAGCGTCGTGTGTTTGAATGTCGCAAGCGCTATTGACAGGCAGCTTCGCCCTGCGACAGCACATCCACAAGCACCTTGCGAAACGTACGACCCGATACTTGACAAGGACAATGGTGAGAGAAGCACATTTCTACATACGTATGGCATCCTACTTACTTATTCTGCGTGAGGCTGCTCGTCAAAGTGCGTATCGTCCAAATGAGTCTCACCCTTGCATGCAGGCCATGGCATCCCAAGGCAGTAAATATTACTGCTTGCAATATAAGTACGTAGCTGACATCATGGAGAAGCGAGGTCCTCACCGAGATGCACATCTAGGAGCTGCTAAAAAGAAGGTGTGCTTGTCATCGCTCCAGTGTTGTATGCACACCCAGCAGCTTTTGTGTCAGCTGCAGCTAAGCACTGACTTCACTGTTCCTCTTCTGACTTTGTCTAACATGAGTGGGGTACCAGGAAGAAGCTGGCAAACTGCTGATTGCTGGAGCAACTGGGGACCCGGTGAATGGGGGCTTGTTTATTTTCAAGAATGCAAGCAAAGAGGTTGCCATCACATACTCTTCATATCCACTGTTTCTGCCTTATTGTCCTACTCGCACATCTTGTTATGCTTGCAACTGAAGTCGTTGCTACATTCGTGCCAAACTGCAGTTTCTTGCTTCTGTCGATAAATGTTTTGGCAATTCAAGGGTGGCATGTTTCAGGAGATCGAAGAGTTTGTGAAGACAGATCCATACACAAAGGCTGGACTGATAAGCAGCTGGTACGGTTCCCTGTCAGTCTCTCAGTTGCCTCTATGTCCTTTTTGTGATGTACAAAGCAACATGCATCTTTATAAGTATGTCTTTCCAAGTATCAGCAAAGCATCCTACTATCAGGCGCTATCTTCTGCTTCACCACAGTGAAGCTGCTGGTCACCTGAATGCAAGGGCGTTTCTGCATATGTATGTGCTTCATTGCAGGGATTTGCAGCCGTTCAATGCAGTAGTAGGTACTGAGATTAGCAATAGCTGATCTCGTTACACTGAGTGGTATCCTTCTGAGATGGTGCAGTCAGACAGTCACTACTCATGTTCCGCTTCATTTGTCATGCATGACAGCAATGTGGCAGCTGCTGCAGCATTTGACCCATCATGTTGGTAGCGCTGATCTTCGACACTTGTGCGCACCCTCAGCCTTTTCCCCTGATGTTGCTTTCATTGTGAGTGTAGCCCAAATCAATCAAGATGATCAGATACACGGTAGCAAGGCGGAACTCAAAGCATTCATTTGTCCTAGCAGCCAAGCAATTAAATGCCACCAAAGACAGACTGGTTTGTCAATGCTCAGTAGTATCACTGCTCAGTCGTACAAAACAAGTTGCAGACATCTGCGTGGTTCAGCAGACAGACTCTAAACAGCACAACCAGAGGCGTCAGTGAGTCAAGACCTACATAGTAACACTGCCTAGCAGCATCAGCACTAACACCCTATCACAAGCAATGCAGAACAGTTGAGAACACAGGAAGAGCGCATTCATGCACAGGGCTAGCTACTGCCAATTTCTTTGGCCAAGCGCTGATGCTTTCGAACACAGGACTGCAGGATCTTCTTTTTGCCAATCCTGTACTGAAGCGCAAGTACTTTGCGTCTGCTCTGGTCACTAGAGCTGTTCTGCGTCTTGAGCTTTGCCATCTCTGCCTGGTCTGCTGATACAGTGGTCGGCTTGCTTTTCAGAATTGAAGTGCAAAAGCTATGCAGTACCTGCAAGCATTGTAGTTAGTAAGGGAGTTCAAGATGACTATGTTCAAGGTTACAACCGCCTGCCTGAGCTCCTTTGCATATCTAGACATCAACCCAGCTTGTCAACAGCTTGCTTGAATGCACATTGTGGTTATGCAAAATACCACAATGAACTGCAGCAATTTACAGCAGTCCATGGCGAAAGTTTGTACCCTTGGCAGCACTGGCATGAACCACTGGCACCAGATCCATTGCAAGCGCAAGTGACCATGACTGGAGAAAAGCTTAGGTGCATGTGCACGTCAGGAAATGACATAGCAATTCGGTATGCTTTGACGACCCTGTGCAGCCACTTGACAGGATGGTAAAAGCAAAAATGCGTGGGTGCACCACATCATGACATCATGAGCTCTATTTTCTAAAGTGCAGATGCAACTGACTGCAGAGGATGGTCAAGGCACAACAGACTTACTACACTGTGTGTCTCTGCATGTTGCCAAGGTCTCTGCGGGTTGCCAATGTGATGCAATGCAAGCACAGCAATGCACGACCACAGGTCCAATATTGGCATCTTGGATCTTCAGCTCAGAATTGCCAGACAGGGTCAAGCAGTCTGAAGACTCGCCTCTTGGACCTTCAGCTCGGTACTGTCAGAAAGAGTGATGTAGTCAAACGGGGTCATGGGGTTGGGTAGGCGTCTGTACTCCAGTATATCTGCTAACCACTGCCCTGTTGTCTGGCTCTGCTCCTCTACTTCTTTCAGCTCTTCGGAGGTAGCAAGCAGGTAACGCAGTGCCTTTGGAACCTCATCAGCTGCACCGCCCTTCTTCAAGGACATCTGCAAAGGGCAGTTTGTGAGCAGTGAAAAGGGGTCAAACCACATCCATCTCTGCCCTTCTACTTGTGTTCCTGGCTGTGACTTGCTTCTGGAAGCATGACATCCACATAAAGTTCTGCACCTTTAGACAAAAAGAGAAGCCAAAGTTACCGACTCGACAGACTTGTACAGCTTCTCGTTTTGCGCCAGCCCTGCTACACGTTCTTCTGGCACATTGTATCGCTGCTGCACGTGCTCCAGCAGATCGGTGCTGTAGAAGTCTGCCTTGTAGCTGGTGTCCACAAAGCCGTAGTGCAGCAGGAAAGCCTCATTTGGCTTCTGTCCATAGCTGATTGTGGCCTGGAATGCCAAAAGCTGGTCAGCCAATATCAATATAGATATCATGCATCCATGAATGTGTGATGCATCCTGCATGTAGCTTATGGTATGTGTATGTCTGTGCCACCAGGAACAGGGTCTGCAGTTTACGCAGTGTCTATGTTATGAGAAGCAGAGGAGACAGCACACCTACAGTCACACTGGATTGTGAGCATCCTCTGAAAGGCCTCATTCACATAAATCCACACAAAATATGGCATATTTCATGGCTATTTCTTTTTGGATTAGAGGGATTTCTGCAGGACCAAAGAAAATCTTGTGGATTTGGACAGAAAGATGCACTTCCAATTTAAGCAGTGTTAGTAAAAGGTGGGGCCACAAAGTAGCTTGACCTGCCCTTTCTGCAGGTGCAACCACGGACGCATTAGAGCACGCTGTCGGCAATGACCAGCGTCATGGTTGAACACATGTTTAGAGTGTACCTCCTGGCTGGAGTGAAGCCTCCTGCTGCTGCAACCACCTGAAAGTGACTGCCTGTCCAGCTGGACTTCAGCCAAGAGCCCTGCAACCAATTGCCACTGGGTCAAATGTAGCTGTGTTGACATAACGAGAGTGCCTCCAGGACCTTCTGTAATCTGTTTGCTTGGCAACACGTACAGTCACATCTTGAGTAATGGACCACGCAATGCATCAACTTCTGAGGCAGTGGCAATGTTCCTGACTAGATCAGGTTTTCACTTGTTTGTTGTGGAGTCTGACACACCATGCGTTGCGCATGCTCTGCATACTGCTGCAACCTGTTTCCTAGCAGAATCAAATGCAGCCCCACTGCTATGTGCCACTTCAGCATGACCACCTTTTGCCAGTACCCCAAACACGGGTCACAGTGGTACCAGCAAGCTGCAGCAGTAACAACTGATGCTTCGTTGTTGGCAAGGGACAACCAGGGCTTGCCAGCAGCTTCAAGGACAGAACCAGTGCGTCTGCTACCAACAAGTGAGTGAGTGTCATGGCCACAAAGCCGTGAATTTATCTGTAAAACAGTGTAAGAACAGCGAGACGTCTGCAAGCTGACCTCTTGTCGAGCATCATGGTTCAGCATGTCAAATAGGGGCAGCAGGGCTGTGCCGTCCTGCCCTCCAGGCTGACTGGCCCCATTGATGAGGAACCAGTACACCCAAGGCCCCAGTGTGAAGAGCTGCACTTCAGCCATCAAGAAGTTGGTCACATGCACGAATTTTTGCAGTATAATTCACATGCATGAATGATTGCAGTATAATTGAGCAGGTTCACATGCAAGACTGTTCCTGTTGTTGATCATCACATTGTGCAGACCGAGGTGGAGTGCTTGAACTATACTGCTTCAAGCCCATTCTTCCCAGAGGCAGATGATGTCTGGTGTGTTTCGAAGTAACATTCATTGTCATTCAAGGGTTGCAGAGAGCATGCAGACAATGCACATGGGGACAGCACAGAGCCTGCATGACCACAGCCATGCTGTATCTGTACTGAGCATCAATTGCCAGCTTTTGCATGCATACAGGCTGTCATGCTGCCTCAAGCTGCGCTGATTAGTCAAGCTCTATTCAATTAAGACTTCACACATCCAGACACTATGCTTGGGGTCACCAGGTCAGCAAGCTGTGTCCCATGCAGGGAGGTACAGTTGGCTGCCCTCTTGCTGTACAATGCCAAGTTGGGTCAAAAATCCAAGTGGTATCCTTGGATCCAAGCGCTACCGACCAAGTTTGACACACTACCATACTGGACCGCAGCAGAGCTAGATGAGCTACAGCTGGGCACCACCACCACAGAGCTAGGCTTCAGATCTGAGGTCAGACCCCTTCTATGCTCTTTCTTTGGGGCCCTGTCCTGACTCACCCTGCTGACCTGGCCTCTTGTCCTTGTGTCTCTCTCACTCTGAGCGCACCACGCTTGTGAAACAAGCATAGCCCCATACACAGCATTGCTGCGTATGAGTACCGTGCTTCCTTTGTGCCTTGTCGGCCAGAACAAGAGTCTCTGCCCAAGACAATGAGTTTGACCTGTTTTTGTGCAGTTGCACAATGTTGCAGCACTGAAGCCGACACAGACACAGCCCTAACAGACGTAGCCCTGAAGGTAGCGCTGCAAGCATTGTGGGGGAAAGCAGCAGCTTGGAGGACTCATGCATGTGCTTTGCATAGGTGGATGCAAGAGCTGAGTTCTCAGTTTCCTTGTACACTCACTTCAAGGGAACGGCGTTCACGAGTTCCCTGAACATCACACAGGAGGAGCAAGACTTGGCATTGAGCGTTGTCTTCAGCCGCTCTGTTGCGGTGCCACGACCAGTCAGTGAGCCACCTGTTAGACCATCACGCTGTGTTACCTAATTCCAAGCCTGCCGTTTCCAAGAACAGTTTTGCTGATGCTTTGATGACACACATGCACTTCTTGCCTGTTGTGTTGCCCAGCTGCATCTGCACTTAGCGTCCGCATTCGTCGTTTCATGCTGCATAAACCTGCGCCTGTTTGCTAAGTACTGATCTCTGCTGTGACCGTGAGGGCTGTGACATTTCCCATGTTGCACATCAATTGGCTGTTGCTACAATTTATATACACAATGCATTCTTCGGTGCAAAGCCAAGCAGCATTGCAGTATGGGTGTTTGCATTTGCTGAGAAGGCTTGACTGTTTGATGTTGCAGACTGGGCGCAGCCAATCTTGACAACCTTGACCCTCTTGGTGGGGGCGGCTGTGTTTGCACTCAGCCCTCTCAAGAAGTCACAGCACAGTAAGACCATGCTGAATCTCACGGGGATTGCTCTGGTGAGTTGGTCATGCTCACCACCAGGACTTTTCCACAGGATGGTACTCACAGCTTTGCATAAACATATCAGTCAGTCGCTCGGTCAGTCAGTCGGTCAGTCAGTCGGTCAAAGTCACTCAGTCAGTCAGTCAGTCAGTCAGTCAGTCAATCAGTCAGTCAGTCCATCAAAGTCAGTCCGTCTCAGTCAGTCAGTCAGTCAGTTGAATGGTGCATCTATTGACTGAACTGTTCTGGTCTAGGCCAAGGACTTTGTGCTGCTTGTCGGTCAGTCAAAATTGTCTCTGTGTACAGTATGATAGCTACAGGCAACCATCAGCACTGGCAAGCAAGGCACGTCAATGGCATGAGAGGCATGATTGCAACAAAACCTATCAAGAAGGGTGGGCTGATGATGAGCATTCCAAGGGAAATGGCACTGATTGTGCAGGACGGTACTGCATCACCCTTCCCATGGCTTCTGTCTGATGAGGACTGGTCTCTAGCACACCAGTAAGCTGCAGCTCTTGCATCGCCTGCATGTTTGCCAGTCGAGGCCTTAACCTCTTTCACCTCACAGCTTTTGTGGCTGTGAGCACTCCCTCATCCATTCAGGCAAGTATGTTGCGAAACAAGAGCATGAACGTCGCTCAGCACACCTCATTGTTGCAGTTGAGCATTCCGCATGGCAGGATCTAATGTGGCTGTGCATTGCCAATCAGTTGTGATCAACACACCTCATCACCGCATACAAGTCCACGCCTTGCATTGTAGCCTGGGGGCATATATGCCGCCACTGGAGGACCACTTCAGCAAACGATCCATGCGATCCTCTGCAACATGCAATGTATTGCTAAGCATGTACTGGTTGAGGCTGAGCTGCTTGCTATAGTGTCAGCTTCTGTCAGGGAATTGTGGTAGCTGTACAGTGTACTCTGAGGGTGGATACCCGAAGGCCAACACAGTGTGTCTCACTGCCAGTCAGTGACTCGTTGCACGGCAAGTATTAACTCCGTGCTAGACAGAGTGGAGAGACATGCCAAATACCGGACACTACGGCGGAAAGTGATGAGGCTGGGTACGAAGTCTGAGGCTCCAATACAGATACGCATTGAATGCAAGCTGAACGCGCCTGCGCATTCTTGAGCCTGCGCTCCGTCTGCCTTACACTTTTCGATTAAAGTTGCATGTGCAGAAGACATGCAGTGCAGGCACATGGCCAAAAGCAAGCCAACAATACTGCGTCGAAACATCACGAAGCCCGCCAGCGGTTCAGGCAATTTGTGGGTCGAGCTTCCTACTGCACGTCATTGCAGGCCGGGTAAAGAACGATCAGAAGAATTAGTCAAGTGCATGTGCAGAGTGCCTTCCGTTTGACCACAGTTTGGATTGCACAATGGCAGCGTTGACCGGCAAGCTGGATTGCGAGCCATTTTGCCCAGTCACTGCGGTTACATCGTCATGGCTCACCAAGGTGTCGCGGCTGTAGCTAACCTAAATCTGGGTGACTCCTCGAGGCGTCAGATCTAGCATGCCGTCAGTTTGCGTCCTAAAATCACCCCGCTTGTGCGACATCAGCAATGTCAGAATGCTACATCATGGCAGCCGCAAGTGCACGACAAGACAAGCCAAGAAGCAGCCTATAGCTTGCTCTGCATGCAAGCCTGTCACAACCCTTCCGAATGGCTTAACAGTGTGCTATGCTAGCAAATACGATGTGAGCTTCTTGTACAGAGAAATCTTTGAGGAACAGGTCTACCTGCAACACGGTATCAGGCTAGAGCAGGGTGACACTGTACTAGATGTAGGTGGCAATATTGGCTTGTTTTGTGTGTTTGCTGCACAACAAGTTGGTCCCTCTGGCCAAGTGGTGAGTGCTGAGCCAATCCCTACTTTGCACGAGAAGCTTTCATATAACATCAAGTCCCATCGGATATGGTGTGCATCGCAAGGTCTGCCGCCTGCCTCACCTATGATGCAAAGTACGTGTTAAAGCTGTCACAAGGCTGCATAAAAGCTGAGTCGACGCATGTGGATGTGCTTGTGGTCTTTGCTTTACATCAGCAATCAAGAGACAAAAGTCACATGGAGGAGCTAAGCCTGTCTGCTTGTAGGTGTCCCTGCAGCCAGCATCATTCCCATTCTGGCAGGTGTTGGGTCTGGTCAGCAGCAAACAATGGAGTTCACATTTTATACTGCAGCAGCAGGTGGAATATTGCTGCAGCACAAGCATGCACTTGAATCCAATTATTTGCAATTCCAGTCATTGTACATGCATCATACATTATCTCACAAGCAAAGCACATTGCATTGGCACTGTAGTTTTGCAACATGAGATAAAATAGA
>JAABUP010004153.1_pt1 | contig 24151 bp, 31 predicted proteins | sample 5559201 | NCBI WGS metagenome assembly JAABUP01 (sample SAMN10711887, study PRJNA513373) | rock metagenome | isolation source: Antarctica rocks | place: Antarctica
TGTGAGTGATACACAACGGGCTTTTCAGATCCTCGATCTTAGATTCGTCGAATACATTTCAAAACACTGTTGCATAACACCTTCCCGATCCGATTAGGCTACCAAGACAATACTGTCCCGACTGTATGGCTCGCCAATAAGGGTTGATTGGGCACAACGTACCTCTAGTGGAATCCCTGGAATGTGTCTGAAAAGGGCGAACTGCCTTTCGGTCGCTTGAGTACAAGCCAAAGCTTCTTGATGGCTTTATCTCAATCTCCTTCCCTGACAGAGGCAACAAACTCTCACGCAATCATCGATCAATGTCAGCCCTTCGCTCTTTCCGCTCGCCGTCTGTAATGCACCAAGCACAGCGATTATCACTCCTCCGTACCACAACCAAGCGGCCGTCGACATCAATTCGCTATGCTTCGACTGCTACACCAGATCGGTCTCCATGGCCAAGTCGTCAAGGGACTCTCGGGATTGTGGCAACTATGGGAGTAGCATCATCGCTGTACTTTTATTTCAACTCTCCCTATGTAAAAGTTCTTTACGCCGATGTTGAATATATGAAATGGGTCTTAATCAGAGATTGCTTGGCCGTTGCCGTAGGAATCAAACCCGGTTCAAGCTTCATCGATATCCCGGAGCATAACGTCCCACAGCCCGTGGTCTTCACCCCTACAGGTAAAATCTTGGATCTGTCAATCAAGATCACTCGAGTCGACCGGTTTGACCTTTCAGCCGAAAGCCCATGCACTGTCGGTTTTGTACTGGAAATGCCGACAATGGAACATTACCACAACATTGGTTATGCCCGCGAAGTCTTCACTCGTTTGGCACGTGAGTATGATGACAAAAGCAAGCTTGCTGTCCCTGGAACATCAGCCGGTATGTCGATCTGGAGAGACGAGATAATTACCTGGGTATACATCAGGGAGGGTGACAAGGTTGAGCTGGTAGAGCTTCTTACATCACAGCATGACCCTGATCTCTCGAGACTGCTTCCATAATGATGGGCCAGCTCAAGATGTTAGTGTTGACAGGACAAGGGGACATGGACTCATCCGAAAAAGGACAAACTCGCGAAGGGTGTTGAGGGATGGAATGCTGTCATCATACTCATGGAAGTTTTAATGTGATGTAAGCGGGTTAGGAAAGTCAAGGCCATGAGGAAGCACGGAGCAGCTATGATATGTGTGTTGACAAAATCATGGGACCGAAGCTCAACCGAGAAAGACCACTCCCTAATCCAAAAAAATCGAAAATGACAAAAAGAAAAAGAAAACAAATAGGCCCAACCCCGAATCGAACCTACCTCCAGGACTTCAAACCACAAAAACCTGATTCTGGGGTTTTAGACCCGGAACAGGGAAAGGTTACTTATAGCAGACTTTATTGCGTAACCTTTATTCTCCGGGATTCGCGGCCGGGACCATACCGTCAACAGTAATACAGATTTAACCATTCGGTTTTTATGGGGGGTTGCCACCAACTGTAGTCCTCGGGTAGCCAGTTTCTCAGGGGGTCTACAGGCCCTGAGAGTGCTGGACTTTGGGGGGGGTAGTCCTGTAATATTAGCAGCTGCTCTGGTAGGAGGGATTGGAGTGGAACTAACCTTAGAGCCCGAAGGCCGACGTCGTGCCACTGCACCATGATAACAAATTTAAAATAAGCCTCTTATTTGATATATGAATGAATTATCGACCGGTCGGAGATTGGCACAAAAGGGGCTAGTCTGACAGGCATCAGTTTCTGCAGGTCGACGATCTCAACACACGATTCTTTTCTATGTCTTCTCATCATGATGGTTTCCACCACTTGCTTGTCTTCTCTGAGCATCTTTTGAGACAAAAGGGGGTATATTGGAAGTCCGCGTCACGATTGTTTGCACCACCCCCTATTTCTCCGGCAAGCCTTCTTTGCAAAGTATTTCGGATACCCACATCTTTTCATTGTGGGAATTACCACGGTGTACCTTTCTTATGGTAAACGTCCTTGACATAGGAGGCTTAATGTTGAGAGGTCACGTCCAGGTCGTTTGTACCGGCCCAGCAAGCACATTTTGCGAAGCGTTTTAGACACTCCCAAACTAATCAACCCTTTCCAATCCTACGCCTATAACCTCTTCCTATACACCATCATCAACATCCTCAAGCTGACTCTCATCCCCACAGAAAGCAAAGCAGCACCCATCCACCACATCCCCCCCTTCAATCTCAATACCAACCCTCACAACCTCATACCTATCCCCCATCCACCTACAATCCCCCGTCAGCATCACCCACTCAAGGCTCCGGAAACACTTACGCCGCCATCCTCTCCACCTCACCCTCCCCCCTAACCACAAAAACTACCCCCTCCACCCCCTGCCCCTCCCCCGCTCTAACTATCGCCCCATACTGCCCCCACCTCCTAACACCCCAGCCCCAAACCTTCCCCCCCCTCACCACCGGCACGTCCTCCACCCCCAATTTATCCCCCAAGAACTCTGGGTCCGATAGCGTTCCGTATAGGAAATACGGCACCGGATAGTTCCGCAGCGCGTTCTCGGTGGACGAAGACGCTGTTTGCGCCATGGCGATGATCAAGCCGAGCGATCGATCGGGCTCTGCTTTCGCCCAATCCGTGAGAGCGTGGAGAGTGGATAAGGAGATCAGACAGCAGGTTTGCGGGGGTTCGTCGTCGTCGTCTGGTTCGACTGCATTTTCGTCGGGGGACGCTTCGTCGTCGGCGTCCTCTGCTTCTTCATCGTTGGCTTCGTATTCTTTCGTGACTTTTTCCGCGAGACGGGCGAGCGGGGGAGTGTCGAGGTTTGCGATTTGTTGGATTTGGAGGGGGGTGGAGAGGGAGGGGGTGAGGAAGAGGAGGTGGGTTGGTGGTGGTGACATGGTGTGCTGAATTCGGGGTTTTGCGGGATGGGGGTTTTTTGCGAGGGAAATGGGGTTGGATTTTGTGAGGGGATGGGGGGACGTTGGCTTTGGGTTTCTGTTTGAGTGGGGGGACGGATTGGGAAGGTTGAGCTTGTGGTCCGCTGTGAGTCATGGCCGTTGAATGAGTCGAGGTGGATTTGGCGGATAGGGAGGTCGCGTGAGGAAAAAGCCAGGATGTGAAGCGCATGGTATAGACGAGAGAACAAATGGTCCAGAATTTTATATGACTGAAAGATTCTTGATTCGATGCGAGCGAGAGAATCAAAATGATTTTGGTATCCTTACTGATCTCAGACGATGGTCACGGGCCATCGCCCGAGGTTTTTCAAAGGATACATGAGACTTGGCAATTATCCAAAATGCCTTTATAAATGTTAAGTATATACAATAACGTCCATCCTGCTATATGCAAAAAAATAACTTTGACGTACCCCCATCCCACCCTCTCAAAACTCCATCGCCTCCTCAAACAACCCCCTCAACTGCTCCCTCTCCTCCCCCACCTCCTCACTCAACCCGGGTGCCAACATCAGCACCCGTCTCTGCGGCAACGTCCCCTCCACCAACGCCTCCACATCCCCCCCCCCAAACCCCAACCCCCTCAACCCCCTCGGCTGATCCCCCAAATCGACCAAAAACCGCGCCACCGCCTCCGCCAGCACCTCCCCCGCGCTCTCCCTCTTCACGCCGCTGACATCCACGCCAAAGGCCTCCGCGGCCGCGAGATGGCGCTCCGGGTTCGAGGCGCCGGTGAATTTGAAGACGGCGGGCGCGGTGACGGCGACGGAGACGCCGTGGGGGATTATGGGGGAGGGAGTCACGTAGCCGGCGTGTTTGTAGCCGGGGTTTTGGCCGCTGATGGGGTAGCTCATGCCGTGGCAGAGATGGACGCCTGCGTTTCCGAAGCCGACGCCTGCGAGGGTGGCGGCGAGGAGCATCTCCGACTGCGCTTCGTGGTCGTCTGGGTCTTTGGCCGCGCGGGGGAGGTATTTGACGGTCGATTTTAGAGCTTGGAGGGAGAAGATGTCGGAGATGGGGTTGGCGCCTTGGTAGGCTGGGCGGTTTATGGGGTTTGAGGGGCGGGGCGTGCGGGATTGGTAGGGGATTGCGGTCCAGGATTCGAGGCTGTGGCAGAGGACGTCGAGGCCGGAGGAGGCGTGTACGGCGGGGGGCATGGTGCGGGTGTTGAGGGGGTCGCAGATTCCGAGGGTGGGTTTGAGGGCGCGGTGGGCGATGCCGGTTTTGGCTTTTTGGGAGACGAGGTCGAAGATGGCGGTGCCGGTGGTTTCGGAGCCGGTGCCGGCGGTGGTGGGGACGGCGATGAGGGGGGAGAGGGGTTTCGTGATTGGCATGCCTTTTCCGAGGGGCGCGTTGACGAAGTCGAGGAATTCGGAGTCGGGGAAGTTGGTGTATAGGTTCATGAGTTTGGCTGTGTCGATGACGCTGCCGCCTCCGACGGCGAGAAATGCGTCTGGCTGGTAGTTCTTCGAGAAGTCAACTGCTTCTTTGATCCTGTCGTGGTTGAACGAGGGTTTCCCAAGGCAATTGAACTCCACTCACGAACTGTCCTTTGGCTCCACCCTCGAGTTACTGTACACAGTGAACTCCACCCCTTCTCTCGTCAAACCCTCCTCGACTTGCTTCATGGCATCTAGCTTCAAGACATTCTGGTCCGTCACAACGCACACCCTACGTGCCCCCATATTCTTAAAGTCCATCCCCACCTCTTTGGTACATCCAGGTCCGAACCGTATACTAGAAGCCGCCATCTCGAATGCATATTCTCTTTTCCTTGAGGCGTCGACCGGGGTGGCAAGAGAGCGTTTTGTGTGGTTCAATATTGACGTGGTAGGCTGTTGATGACCGGGACTGGCATGACAGGGGCAGTTCGGGGGATGGGTGTATTGAACTGTGCGGAGCAGGTTGTGGGCGCGTTTGGCTGCCGTAGCAGCCACCCTGACATTGAGACCCATGATGCTAGATAGCCAAGTGAGGAAGTGTCATAGCACAAAGAGAATAAAGCGAATACAGAGAAACGACGAGCATTCGAGAAGAGAGGAAAAGAAAGACGGAGTACGTAGTTGTTGGATCTTCTCCCTCGGACATATTTGTTTGCGGGGAAGCTCGATTCCTTATTTCCCCACGTTCTCGGCAGATCTCCGGCATATTGATCCCTCTGCTCGCGAAGTTGTTGGTGACGGCGAACAATGTCAATGGTATGATAGGGGTTGGGGGAGAAAGTGAACCGTTGTAAGTTGACACCTCGTTTTGTCTTGTTTATCTGCTGTACATGCGCCTATCTCACAAGCGACTTTTGTCCCTCTGAATGTCCGATCAGCTAGCAAACAAGTCCCAAAGCGTACATCCCTTATGCATATGCCCCCCCAGAAAGTGCGAATATGATAGGCGTACATCACATGAGACTGCGCTCTAGTCTCTCCTCACTCCACTGGCGCCATGTTGTACCGCATCAAGGACGAGGTCTTTGGCGTGTCCCACCCCTTCTTTGCTGCCGACGATCTCAATGGCAGAGCCCGGAGAATGGTCTCGAGGCACGGTGATCTTACAGCCAGTCTGTCTCCGGATTGAATTGATCTGGGATCCGCCCTGACCGATGATGAAGCGGTAGGTTCCCGGGTCTGGAAGGACTAGATATCCGGTAGACTGGGATTGTTTTGTTCTCGCCTGCTCAAGCGCCCTTTCAAGCACAGCACGGGCCTTTGCCACACTTTCAGACGAGCCACGCAGTATCCAGGGTATTTCCCCTTCTTCGGAAACTGTTCCACTGTCGACCACTTCCCAATGGTGGTTGTCAAGTGAGTCGCGATCATCAGTGATCAGTGGCAGTGGGCTCCCGCCGTTGACCTGGGGCCGCACTTCCGCCGTAGATTTTCGTGGCGGCTGGTGTCCACCATGATCCACGGTGACTTTGTGATCATTCTTCAGACGCCTGAAGAATTGGCCATTGTCTGAGATAGCTTGGTGATACTTGCGAGGTATCTGCAGGGTCTCGCCTTGTTGATCTCTAACGAGCTCCTTGATATGTGCAATGGCCCTTTCCACAGCGGCGGATTGCCCGAGTACCTTCACTTGAGAGCGGGAAGGACCTTGCTCGGACATCTTGGGGATTTCTAGACCAATATTGAATTGGGACTCCAGCTGTCTTCGGACTTCGCCACCGCGGCCAATGAGCATACGGTGTTTCTCTGGTGCTACTTCAACGATTTCAGTGATCTGATTATCCCTTTCACCTGCGAAGGCTTCAATTGCTGCGATGATTTTGTCGACGACAGCTTTGTGACCCTCGACGCGGATGGTATTATCATCTGAGTCTTGACGAGGGAAGCGAACGGTTCTAGCAAGGTCACGTCGATCGTCTGAACCACCGGCCTCAATAACGATGTTGCGTATATTTGCGCCTGCAAAGAGGTCAGTCTGTGTCATTTGTGGCTTGAAGATGTAGACTCACCTCCGCTGCCGATCAAGGACTTATGGTACTTTTTATCAATGTCGACTGATCGCGCAACACTGTCATCGAAGATCCTCGCTCGTTGCTCCAGGAGTCTTTTTGCGTCCTCGACCTGCTTCTTAGTACCTTTGAGCTGGATCTGCACACGACCATTGGTGTCTGCACCGTCTCGACTGCCAGGAACGTCAATTTGCGCCCCGGTCGAAAGCCTCACACTTTCCATTTCGCGACCGCCCTGACCGATGAGAGAGGGCAACTGCGCTTGCGCAACGGATACGGTCGATGTGTGTGAGTTGTCTACTGTCCACTGTAGAAGGTTCAAGAGTTCGTCCCTTGCCTCATCAGCTCCCTTTCTGGGACCCCGAACAATAACCTCATCGGGACCTTGGTTAGGTCTTCGATTCCTTACGCTTCCAGCCTCGCTCGCGTCCTCGGCAATAGAGCGATCGTCGTCTAAGTGAGTGGTGCGAGGAAATTGGACACGGACATTGTACTTTTTCTGAAGCTGGTTTACCTGAGTACCTTTAATACCTATCATATCCTTATGGTATTGAGGCTTGATCTTTAGAACATGGGTAGCTTCATCCTCAATCTTCTTGCCGAGGGCGATAATCTTAGATTTAGCAGCGTCAGCCTTGGCTTTAGGTCCTGTGATGTCGACCTTTCCTTCTTTGACCTGAATGTCTACATCGAATTCCTCGCGATACTTGTTGATGTTTTCGCCCTTTTTACCAATAAGATAATTCGCATATTTCTGGGGGAAGTCGAAGCTCGTGACGTGCCCACGCTCGAGTTCATCTTGCTTCTCTTGTTCAACGAAAGCCGTGATTTTCTCTGCGAGGGTCTCAACGGCACTACTAGGCCCGCGCAGGGAACACTGACTCTCAAGTGCAGCCGTAGCTATTGGGCTTTGCGATGTCGACGTTCCCCGACCAACGCCATTTGTGGCCCCGAAATTAATCTGCACAGGAATACCTGTATGTGAAAGATCCTGCTGCTCATGGCGAGTGAATTTGCGGACTTTGTCGCGATACTTTGGCGGAACCTCAACATTTGCTGCGCCAATGTCTTCTTGGCCCTGTACCAGACTCAGGATGTGCTCTTGAGCCTGCATCAGACTCTGCTCGAAGTTCGTAATGTCTTGAGGGGAGGGCTGATGTTTAGGTAACTGGTATTCCTCAGCGTCCCCAGGGCCCTCATATACTAGTACAATATGAGGGGACTCGTCATGTTCCTCAGAGCCAACAAGATGTACACCATATTGATCGCGAATGTGCCGAGCACCTTGCCGATGGACGTGCTGATGGAAGAAAGGATCTACCTCTACATGTCTCAGCCGCGATGGTGGATGTGCCCCTATAATATTCATGATATCTGAACGAGCGCGAAGACCTTTTGTACCATCGCGAGAATAGATCTCCCAATTGGAAGCGCCATCGACGGGTGCTGGCAATATAATACGAGCATCGTATTGCCGTTCAAGTTGTTCCACTGCTTTACGTTGTTGCAAGTACCTTGTCAATGCTCTCGCATGGGCCACAGGGCCCATGGGAGCATTCGCATGTCGACGTGCAATATCACGAGTAACATCAACGCCCGACATCTGCATGCTCATAGCCAGGTTCATAACTCTGTCCATGCCCGTTTCAATCCTGTCTTGTGGTCCAGTGATAGTAAGCATCTCGGTGTCCTCGGAGGACGGTGGCAGGATCACAGCGCAGCCTGTCTCCTCAAGTAGGTCATGTAATGAAGCACCTCCTTGGTCAATGACAAATTGGTGTCTGCCTCGATCGATAGGAATCTGAGCTAATGTGATCTCACGACGAAGTTCTTCAACTTGGCGCTCGACCTCAGCTCGTGCTGCTTGAGCTGCGAGTCTATCGCCAGATATGCGGATGTGGCTGCTTTGACTCGGGACAAAGAAAGGCATACCAGACGACGGCTGTTGGGGAGGGGGTTGGTCCGACCAGGTATGGTAATGAGGGACATGGATCTTCAGTTGTCGGCCATCCTCGAGAGCGCTGATCCTGGAATTACGTGGACCTGCAATAAAGGGGTAGAACTCAGCGGGAATGTCTCGCAAGCGTAAATTGACAGTGGAGGTGCGTTCGTTGACAATGGCTTCAATCTCACGCCTAGCCATTTCAGCCGCAACTGCATCCCCTTCGATGGTAACATCGATAGTAAGGCTATCGTCATCTTCTATTTCCGGAGATATACTCTCTTCAGGTTTTGGTACCTGAACACGAGCGCCTGTTCGCTTTTGAATGTCTTGAATGACGGCACCTTGTCGGCCAATGACGTGTGATCGAACGCTCGAAGGAATGGGGACATTGACATGTTGCTACTGGATGTTATTTATTGGAGTCAGTGTAAAAGGGCGTGATAACGTACCGTAGAGCCCACCTCCTTGGCCAGATCTTTCAATGCCTGCCTCGCCGCGTCGACGGGACCTATTCCTTCAAAAATGATGACCCCATTCGGACCAGGCTTCATCTCTACTTTTGCTTTTGACCTCTTATTGATACCTCGAAGGACCTCTTGAAGGGGCTTCTTCATCTTATCTTTTGGCAGTAACTGTGATGGTGCGAATTGGATTCTCTCGGTGTGCCTGCCGGGCATTGTCATATGGGGCATCGAGAGCCCTCGTGGCTGGTGCGTAAACGATGCATTGGTAGATGCTGGAGTTGCCATACCCGAGGTCCGTGTGGAGGCACGAGATGAAGGCATACTTGACAGCGAAGCATGTCCATTGACACTAGAATGCACCGACGAAGGTTTCTTTGCTCCCCAAGCCATAGGAGCAGAGGTTGATGCTGGAGCTTTGGCTCCGCCACCGAGGGCAGGAAAGGCTTCGTCAGAATGGGTGTTCAGAGACGGGAAGCCATTTGCACCTCTGCTTGGTGGAGGAAGAGGAGTCTCTTCTTCCTTAGCCTTTTGTTTCCCCGCAGCTTTTTCTGACATGGGTTTCGCGGATTCCACTGCAGGCGTCGGCTCTGGAGCTGGAGCAGCAAGCATTGAGGGGGGTGGGTGGGCAATGTCTTCCTCATCGACATCGTCTTCAATCATAGGTTGGTGAGCAGTGTCAGCTTCGTGTTTTGCTTTTAGTCTCTCCGCTGCAGACATGCTCCCAGCTGTTGCGGAGCTGTCTCCATTGATTGCGGGCTCGGCAGCCATGATGTACGATTCCTCCAGTGGCGATTTGAATATTATCAACGCAAGGCTATGCTTTTTTGGTGAAATGCAGACAGATGGGTTGACTTCTTGGAGGCTATTGCAAGGACATGTTGGAGGGTGCTCGAGTACCAACAGTGAAGGGCTCAAGGCTACCACCTGAACATCATAAGTGCATAGTGGAAATTGATGTTAAGAGCTAAAGGAGAGTAGAATTGAGAAGAATCGGGAGTTCATACACCGGTATTGTTGCCAGTCGAATTGACCACGTCGCGAACCTTACAAATGGAACATTTCAAGGCTTGAAGAAGAGAAATATCATGCCCGAGGCTAATACGGTAGCGCCTTGGCACAGGTTTTGCCCACCATACCGCATTGAACAAGGCAATGTAAATGAAAACGTTTGAAGACCCCAGAATTGCCATCATTTTCCTGTGTTCTGTGTCGACCTGGGGGTGGACATGCTCTTCCGAACACCCTTCTGATATGTTCTTCCACAAGGGATGACAGGTAGTCTCGGGGCGATCAAATATGGTGGCGATGATGAGTCGTATCGAACCTACTACAATGTTGAGATGTTAGGATGGGTTAAAAGAAGGAAGTCGACGGAATCTTTCAGTCCGGCTTGAGATTCATGCATTCCGGTCTCTGTCACGGATGCTGCATCGATGCGCATATTCGCTGGCGCTGCCTTTGATGCAAGGAACGAGCAATCGAAGTGCATGCAGAGCGTTTCCCTATTTCTATGCCTAGCAACATCATTGAATACTCGGACATTCCCACCAATCCTTCCCAAAGCCTCACCCGCCCCCGTCGCGAACGTGTCACCAGCAGCTAGAATGATCATGGCAGTGACGAGCAGTCCGACGGTTTAGTGGGAGTGATAGCGCTGGCAAGCCACGCGCAACAGCACTCCCGACCGAGATCACTTCACTCGGGCCCATCACCACTTCATTTTATGATCCCTCTAATACTGCCATTTAACTATCCATATAACCTTGCGCGTATGCCTTCGTCCATGTAGCAAACAGTGTCACACTGAGAGCGACGAGCAGCCTTTATCCTGCCTGCACTCCTCCCGTGCCCGAATCGAGCGAGCCAGCACTGCGATTGGCTGCTGGCCGCTCAGCCTTTTACGACACCAGCCCAGCCAGCGATCATGGACAGCTACAGTCCCAACACCACCACCACCAAACACAAGAGGCTCACCAAGCAACCACCGCCGGGCAGCGCCGCCAACAGTAGCATGAATCAGAACACCACGGCGAGCCTCCAGCGACACCCTTCCTCTTCGCAATCCCCGGCGAGCAGCCAGGACAGTCACGACCACCGCCGCACCCCCTCCTACCACACGTCCTCCAGCTCAAGCTTGGAACGCTCGCCACATTCCGCCAACGCCCAGCAGTCCGAATCATACAATAATCGCTACCCGTACGCATCGCGACAATCCTTGGATGAAAAGACTCCTGATGAATTCAATGCGCACCCCGGCACCCTGAGCACCTTGGACAGCACCAAAGCGACTGGTTATCAGAACTCTCTGCGTCGGCCCGGACCACCTCCACTATCCTACACGACCCCAAACGCGAAGTTGATGAGTCCTTCTCTGCGCCAGTCCGCAAGCTTCTCCATGGGCGAGCGGTCAATTAACGCTACCCCGCCGGACGGAGACGCTGTGTCTGTCTCATCGTCCAAAAGATATTCGGATGAAGCAGGGAAAAACACAACGTCATGGAAGAAGAAGAGTGGGATTTCGTCCTTCTTTGGAAATGTGTTGGGCTCGCCGCGTTCAACCACCGTCAAAATCTCTGCTCCGGAGAACCCCGTCCATGTTACGCACGTTGGGTATGACAACGAGACCGGTCAATTCACGGTATGTCTGAGACAGATGCTAGCAGTTCATTACTTCGAAGTTCCCACAATCTGATTATGCATGCATCCTGCGAGCTGTGTGGGACGCTTTTCAAAGTCTGAGCGTTGAAGTTTCAATAGCCCTGGTTTTCGCTCTGACTGGATCTCGCCTAGAGGCTATGAGACGTTCACTGACATTTTCAAGGGTCTACCAAAAGAATGGCAAAGACTGCTTCAGGAGAGCGGTATCTCGAAGACTGACCAAGAGCGCAATCCGCAAGCCATCATGGACATTGTCACGTTTTGGAAAGGCGCTCAAGGAGGCCAAGCGGAGGACGAAGTTTGGCACAAGTTTGATAACGCCAGAGCAGAGGACCCATCAGCTTCCGGACTGAGTCTTCTCATGCCTTCAAGCTCAGCCCCCAATCCTAATGCACCTCTCTCCACTATCGCAAGTCCCCCAGCAAGCCCACGCTTCCCATCAAACCACGAGACGAGTTTTGAAAATCCACGAGCACCTCCACCGATTCCCCGAAGTGTACCAAACCCCAGTGCTTTCAGTCCCACTACTCCATCTCCAGTTCAGCCTAATCTATTACCTGGTCGTCCGGCACCTCGACCACCTCAAGCTCCGAACCTCACACCTGTTCGGGCTGCACCACACGCACCAAATGTCCCGAAGGATCATCTGCAAGGTCAGGCGAGATCAAACGACGAGCTTCCAATTCGCAATCGCTCAGAATCCAATGCTGCTCCGGTCGCGGACGATGCGGATCGCGATCTAGGCCTTCAGCGTCAACCTTCCAAGCCGCATACTAACGGTCACTTTGGGCAGGCTCCGCGCGCTACACCTGGCGGAATTGGGAGCCCAAACCATTATCATCAGCAGTCGGATTCTTCCCCTGCGGCAGGTCACAAAACGCATCAGAGCAAGCCCGTTGATCGATCACCAAGCCAACGGCAGCCTCCTCAGCAGCCGATCACACCAGTGTCTCCACCCCAGCATCAATTCTCTCCAACTTCTCCAGACATTCAGGATGTACCTGCCCCCGCAAATCAACCTCGCGCGAACGCTGCGCCCAGACGTCGTCCAAATCGCAACACTGGTATAGACATTGTGGCAAGACTCAACGCTATATGTACTACGGGCGATCCAATGAGGAAGTACAAGAATTTGAACAAGATCGGTCAGGGTGCATCTGGTGGAGTTTACACGGCCACGGAAGTTGGCACAAATAAATGTGTGGCTATCAAACAGATGAATCTCGAGCAGCAGCCAAAGAAGGATCTGATCATCAACGAGATTCTCGTAATGAAAGATAGCAAGCACAAGAACATTGTAAACTTCATGGATAGCTATCTTCGTCAAGGAGATCTCTGGGTCATCATGGAGTACATGGAAGGAGGCAGTTTGACCGATGTAGTGACTTTCAACCTGATGAGCGAAGGGCAAATCGCAGCAGTCTGTCGGGAGGTATGTCTACCCTTGTAAAGCTATAAGAACTGTGGAAGATTACTAAGACCGTTGTAGACGTTGAATGGACTTCAGCACTTGCATTCGAAAGGTGTCATTCATCGTGATATTAAATCAGACAATATTCTGCTCGCTATGGATGGCAATATCAAGCTGAGTATGCTGCTTTGGCTCAAGTATCGTGATTTCGGGAAGCTAATGTACCGCAGCCGACTTTGGATTCTGCGCTCAGATTAACGAATCACACAATAAGCGAACTACAATGGTCGGGACTCCTTATTGGATGGCTCCAGAAGTGGTAACCCGGAAAGAGTATGGCCGCAAAGTAGATATCTGGAGTTTGGGTATTATGGCCATTGAAATGATCGAGGGGGAGCCACCATACTTAACAGAGTCGCCACTTCGAGCCCTCTACCTTATTGCTACGAATGGAACACCAAAGATCAAGGAGGAGCATGAACTATCGCAAACATTCAAAGATTTCCTGAACTTTGCTCTCAGAGTGGACCCTGATAAGCGAGCTTCTGCACATGATCTCTTAAGGGTATGTGAAACATGCACAGAGCTCTCTGTCATCTACTGACGACAGCACAGCACGATTATATAAAGACTGCGGAGCCTCTGATCAATTTGGCCCCTCTCGTACGCTCGGCCCGTGCCAGTCGTGCTGCGGAGAGGGCCCAAAAGGGATCTTGAGCTCACCATCATTTCCCGTGCGAGCCGCTATCTTTGGATACTCACTCTACGCAGCCGTAGAGCCAGGCCCAGCACTTCCACCCACTTTGAACGACCTGATGTTTCCACTACCATGGCCGGTGAACGCTCTACACCATCTTTCTCTTCTTTACCCACGGATACCTTGAATTGTCGGACTGCCATTGTCGATTCGGGATCACCACCCGTCGACGATCGCATCATTATCATGGTCTTCCAGCGCATGCGCCAGAGAGAATTCCCCCAACCATTGCTTGGATCGCTGATAATGCAGTCGCGTGAATTCATTCTCGACTTCGGGACCAGTGAGGGATCTATAACGATACAAAAAATTTGATATCTAAGACAGGAGTTGAGGGGGTATTTATGGTATGATGATCTTTTTGTACTCGTTTCAATTCGAGCGCAATACCCTTCCCCATATTTGTACCCCCGTACGATGGGAATCTACCGAGCTAGGTATTAGACATTTAAATGGATAGCAATGAAATAGTTTATGGAATCAAAGATTGCCCTCATTCAAAGTTCCTTGTGCAGCAGAAGCCATCTCCGTTGAAACGCCACAGGGCCATGTAGGAGTACGCGTCGTCATTCGGATGCTCCAGCCACACAAGCTATGACGCTAGAGTGGGCCGTAAGGCAGGACGTCCATCAGTGTTCATGCTGTAAGGTTCTGAATAATACTTATAAGGATCACTGAGTCCTACAATTATCCACTTTGGACCGTTGTGTCTCTGCGAACGATTCAGCCTTGAGACTCTTGTGTTGATAATCAATCATGTTCCGTGCTCAACAGAATGCGTTCGATGATGCTGTTGGTAAGCTTCCAGGTATGGCCATGCTAGGCAGCCACTGATTCCCAGCACAGCAAAAGCGACAGACGAGAACCTCACGTCGGAGAACTGGGAGCTCATATTGGTATGGCATTGGCTACCGCAGCCTAATGGTATAAGGCATGACTGAGAATATCCAGGACGTCTGTGACCGGGTTGGCGCCGAGGATTCAGGGTTAGTTGCTATTCACAAGATGAGATTGCAAGCATTTGGAAGCTTACAATGCCTTTGCTCAGAGCGAAAGATACCGTGGCTTCAATGATCAAGCGGCTTGCCCACCGGAATGCGAACGTGCAGCTATACACTCTCGAAGTCAGGCTTTACCCACCTAGAATTCGGACGCAGGCGCTGACACATGGTCACTAGCTAGCGAATGCATTGTCGCAGAACTGTGGTTCAAAAATGCATACGGAACTGGCGTCACGAAGCTTCACAGACGCTCTGCTACGGTTAGCGAACGACAGGGTATGTCGCAAGCAGGATGGAGCCTATACAACATAGATTTGCAATCTGATTTAAATTAGAACACACATCAGCAGGTGAAAGCCAAGATATTGGAGCGCATGGGAGAGTGGTCGGAGATGTTCAAGAAGAATCCTGATCTTGGCATAATGGAGCAGGCTTACATGAAGCTCAAGAGTCAAAGTGAATTCTATTATCGAAATTGAGGCTACCTAGATACTGACGACACCCTAGATCCAAACCTATATCCACCGGCAGCACCTACAAAGCGACAAATAACCGACGTCGATAGACAAAAGGAAGAGGAGGAATTACAAATGGCGCTTGCCCTTTCCATCAAAGATAAGCCAGAGGCCTCGCAGGCATCGGGTAAGAAAGCCAATCAAGCAGTAGCAGCATCAACATCTGGAGCAGCCAGCTCGTCGCGGCAGTCAGCACCTCCGCAACCTGCTTCACAAGGTACCACAGCTGCCACTGTCTCCCGAGTACGGGCTCTTTTCGATTTCCAACCGTCAGAACCAGGGGAGCTGCAGTTTCGTAAAGGAGACATCATTGCTGTCATGGAATCAGTATACAAGGATTGGTGGAAAGGCTCACTGAGAGGACAGACTGGCATTTTCCCTCTGAATTACGTGGAAAAGCTTGCCGACCCGACACAAGATGATCTCCAGCGAGAAGCTCAAATGGAAGCAGAAGTCTTTGGAGAGATCAAGAATGTGGAGAAGCTCTTGACGTTGCTTAGTACCAGTAGCTCAGAGTTGAACGTCAGGGATAATGAGGAGATAACGGAACTTTACCATTCGACTCTAGCAATCCGGCCAAAGCTTATTGAGTTGATTGGGAAATACTCGCAGAAGAAAGGTGAGTCTTAGTGTTTCCGATCGAATAATTCAATGCTAAGAGCGCCTGCAGATGATTTCACTCAGCTGAATGAGAAGTTCATCAAAGCTCGACGAGATTATGAGTACCTTCTAGAAACATCAATGTCGCAGCCTCCACCGGCCCAGTATGGTGGACGTCAAAGTCAGCCACAATATGGTTACGGAGGTGGATATCCGACACAGGGTCCTGGTCCTCAGCAAGCTCCTGGTCAATACTACACTCCAGGTCCTGAGGGCGCTCCACCAGGTAATTCTTCTCCCGTCTCATGTCACTCCCCCCTCATTGATGAAAATTACAGAATCACACACGCCAAAGCCTCAATATCCACGTCAGAATAATGTTCGGCCATTCACATATGCCGGCCAAGCGCCTCCGTCTCAGCAACAACAACCCCAATACCCACCAAATGACCCCCGAAACCGTACCCCGTCGGGAAACGCACCTCCACCAAGTTCAGATCCCTACAATCAACGCCCTCAATCGACATATGACAAGCCACAAGAGCTTTCGACATCCTCCTACCAAAGCCCTACAGACGCCCGGCCGCAAGCATATCCCTCCCACATGCAGCAATCTCAACCCCCAAATGAATACTCGCCCTCTGTCTACTCTCCCACTGATGTTGCGCTACCACCACAACAGCAGCAGCAGCCCCCACAATCCTCGGCACCACATGGTCAACAACAAGCTCCATATCCACATACCCCCCACGAGCCTCCTCCAAGTCAAGAAAATTATCCGCCATTCCAAGCACCCCCATCACAACCGCCTCCACAGGTGCCATCTCCTAATCTAGGGTCGAACCCATACCCCGTACTGAATTCAGGACCGCCATCCGGTAGCTACCAGGCTTATCATGCGCCGTCTTCACAGCAGCAAACAGGATACGCGGCTGGAGGTGATGGAAACCCGAATGACTTCTACAGGTAGAGGCATGCACAGACATGGAATAATGATATTCGTAATGCAAAGTCTTGGCGTCTATCTGGGGCAGTGGCAGGGCTGTTTATACCAAGATCGAGTTACCTAGGGTTCGACGAGGCTCCCGTGTCTAAATTTCCAGACATATGCAGACCATTTCAATGTTTTTACATCAACCCTTATATCCAATTCTACAAGCTCGCAAGCAGTCGCTACTCAATGCCAGAAAAACAATCAACACCCAAATGCCGCTCAAAAAGCGCCATAGCTTCCATCTCAAATAATCATACACGAACCCCCCCTTCCTTCTTCCCCCTATCCCCCCACCCCATCAACCGGCCTCCTCCAAACCCTCACATGCCCCTCCCCACACGCCGTAATAACGCACCCCTCCTCAAACCCCACCCAGCTAAGCGGATGCTCATCCACAACCTTACTCATCACCGGCGGCAGTTCCGCCGTCACGGTCCGCGACTCCACCGCATGCTCCACCAACTCATCCTCATCCCTTTCCTCCGTCGCCAGACTGCTCGTACTCCGCACGCGATTCGCCGTCATCGTCGTCGCCGATGATTCCGTGCGCGAATGTTGCTGCTGGCGAAGTCCCCCTGCCGGGGGTGGTGGAGGGCCGACCTGCGTGGACACGCTGGCCCGGTTGCGGATGGATGCTGCTTTCGGGCGCCGCAGCATCCCGACGTTGAAGTCCCAGAGTAAAAGCCGGCGGTCCTCGCCCACGGAACCAAAGCGATAGTTCCGCTGATCGCACCGCCACGGATCGAACGCCACGGCCGTAACCCAACTATGATGGCCCGGACACCTCGCCACGATCCGGCGTTCCGCCAGCGACCAGATGCTCACCAGATCGTCCTGCCCGCCCGTGAGGACGTATTTGCCGTCGGGGGAGAAGGTGACGCAGGTGAAGGCGCCGTAGTAGGAGGGGTAGAGGTCCGTGAGGGTTTCGGAGAGGTAGTTTATTAGGCGGAGGGAGCCGTCTTCGGAGACGACGGCGAGGGAGGGGTGGGGGGTGGGGGAGAAGGCGAGGGAGGTTATGCGGTGGGGGGAGAGGTGGTAGGAGGCGACGGGGTTGGTGCGTTGGTTTTTGGAGTGCAGGGATTTGTTTATTTGGAGGGGTGGGGGGTCGGGGATGGGGTTGAGGGGGGAGGGGTGGGTGCCGTTTGGGTGGGTGTTCGGGGTGGGGGGTTCGGGGATGAAGGTTGCGTCGTCGCGTTCTTTGTCGTAGACTATTAGGGTGCCGTCCATGTGGGAGGCTAGGAAGAGGTTTTCGGAGTTCGGGAGCCAGCGGATGGAGGAGATGGCGGAGGTGGAGATTACATTCTGTGAGGAGATTAGGAGAAGTTTGGATGGATGAGACTTGGGATTGGCTTGCGTTTTTGTTTATTCGAACGTATTTTTGCGAGTAGGCTTCAAACCAGACGATGTCGCCGGTCGAGGCTCCCATTATTACGTCGATGTGGTTAGGGCCTTTGGTGAATGAATTGATGTCGTGGCAGAGCATGTGGGCTTTTGCGAACAGTATCTTCATCATTGGTTGTGCCTGTAGAAAGTGTCAATATCTTCAGTAGAGTCAGCCTATCGCAGCCGGGTGCTCACCCTTGCAGGACTAGGTGATGAAAGATCAAGCCATTGATATGCCCGACCGATATTTGCGAAAACGAAGATACCCTCGGGATTGTGTTCTTGTAATCTTTTGCTCAATTGATCGTGCGGTATAACTCTGGATATAAATTGCGAATTGCTTTTCACTAGATTTGTTTTCGGCTTCTTCCTCTTCAGTCCCTCTTTGCCGGTCGACGGCGTCAGAAGTGCGTTATCCTCGCCAAAGACTGGTGTCCTTCCCGAATTGCTACTCGAAGGAAATGGGGTAGGAGCGCCGTCGCTGTTAGTCTCGTGGGAGCTTCTAGATTCCTTTTCATTCTCCTTGATACTGTAGGTTCCCAGATTCGACTTGGTACTCGTTGATGTGTCGACTCTGTACAACTGTGATGACGGCTTCCTCGGACTTAAAATACATATTGATAATTTAATGCCCGCTTTGGGCGGGGACGGCGTTGTCGCCAAAGGGTTCGAGCTGGTGATGGGTGCATCTTGAGGATGTGGTGGTGGGGTGGCAAGATGTAAGCTATCCTGGAGCACATAGGTTCCTTCGCCCACGGAGAGCTGGTATTCAGAGCCACTGGGATGAGTGAGGACATTGCTCATCTCGGGTAGAGGGCCGGCGGGGGTTGGCGCATTGGGGCTTGCTGTCGTCTGCGCGGCAGGGAACCGTGGAGGAGGAGGTAAGACACTTGAGATTTCATGATCGTCAGGATGGTACTGAAACAACGAACGGGTGAGCGCCACTTACAACATGGTGTCGTTGCTGCGATGCGATGACGGGAGCCTGCATTAGATAGAGAGTGATAAGCGCAAAGCTCGGAGTGACATGTTCTCAGCAATTATGGTACACGAATGTGAGAATGAACATTTGGTTGGAAGCACAACAAAAAGGCAGGTATGTTTCATGAACGCAAGCAGTCTCGAAATGAACAGAGACCGGCTCCGCACTCTTTCGGGTAAACATGAGAGAAGTCGGCGATGAAACCTTCCATGTGGGGTTACACTCACGGCTAAACTCAGGGCTCCCGCGTAGGGTTTGTGCCACGAGGCTACCCGTAGTGCCCGCAGCCTGCGGGAACAGTTCGGTCACCGAAATCCTAAGAGATCCAAAATTGCGAATCACGAAACTCAACCAAAGAAGTTTAGCCTATTCCAGCTACCTCATTGTTGATGTCTTTATTTGCTGGGCCCGAAATTTATTGAAGAGGTCAGAGGTACTCCCTTGCCGTTACGAATACACAAGACCATCTCGTGGACCCTATTCTGGTGGCGTCTCCATCCTTCAGTTCTAGTCTGGCATCCCACACGTCAACATGCAGTTCACGCTCTTGCGGAGAGTGTACCACCTCCAACGCATAGAAGTGAATTGATTATGGGCACGGGCATAGCAGAATTGTGTTCTTGGGAACTATACAAATCAAAGAGTTGAGCCATGGCCACAGGTAAAGTGATCCAAACCGCCGCCATGAGGCAGGTTACTCCAGCTTGCAATTGATCGGCTAACATGTGCTGTAGTGCGCATATGTTTGTGCGGCGATGAGGGAACAGGGAAGTCGAGCCTCATCACAAGTTTGGTGAAGGACGTCTTCGTCACGAATAAGATCCAACCCGTCCTTCCCCAAATCACCATACCCCCGAGTATTGGCACGCCCGAGAATGTCACCACGACCATCGTCGATACATCGGCCCTCCCGCAAGAGCGCACAAATCTAAACAAGGAGATCAGGAAGTCCAACGTCATAATGCTGGTATACTCCGATCATTACAGCTATGAGCGAGTGGCACTCTTTTGGATGCCACACTTCAGATCGCTGGGTGTCAACGTTCCCGTGGTATTGTGCGCCAATAAATCTGACCTCTCCGCAAATGTAGACACGGATCAAGTGGTTGAGGATGAGATGCTGCCAGTCATGGCCGAGTTCAAAGAAATCGATTCATGTATCAGAACTAGCGCCAGGGAGCACCACAATATCAACGAAGTCTTTTTCCTCTGTCAAAAGGCTGTCACGGATCCTATAGCGCCTCTGTACGACTCAAAAGAAGCAAATCTCAAGCCAGCCTGTGTTTCGGCCTTGGAGCGCATATTCTACCTATGCGACAAAGACCAAGATGGCTTTCTGAACGACAACGAGGTCTACGACTTCCAGACTGCCTGTTTCGGCAAGCCTCTTGGAGCTGAAGATCTCGACAACATCAAGCAAGCCATTTCCAAGTATTCTGCGACCGTAGTAACCTCAAATGGCATTACTCGCGAAGGCTTCGTTATTCTGAACAAACTGTTTGCCGAAAAGGGCCGCCACGAAACCATCTGGATTATCCTGCGTACATTCCATTACTCCAACAGCCTCTCTCTCCATTCTTCATTTCTCCACCCAAAATTCGACATCCCGCCAAACACGTCCGCCGAGCTCTCCCCAGCCGGCTACAGATTCTTCGTCGATCTCTTCCTCCTCTTCGACAAAGACAACGATGGCGGTCTCTCCCACTCCGAGCTCTCAGCTCTCTTCGCCCCAACCCCCGGCCTCCCCTCCAGCTGGTCCGCCGACAGCAATTCCTTCCCCTCCTCAACCGTCCGCAACGAAGCCAACCATATCACACTCCAAGGTTGGCTCGCGCAATGGAGCATGACCACCTTCTTCTCCCCCAAAACCACCCTCGCCTATCTCGCCTACCTAGGCTACGACCCCCCAGACCACACCACCACCTCCGCCCTCCATCTTACCAAACCTCGCAAACGCACCCGCCGCGGGAAGCGGCTTGCCAAAACCGAGCGCAACGTCCTCCTCGCCTACATTCTCGGGCCCCCGGGCTCTGGTAAGTCGTCACTACTCGACGCCTTCCTATCACGGCCACACTCGCCAACCTATCACCCCACCATCAAGCCCAAAACAGCAGTCAACAGCGTCGAGCTCCCAGGCGGCAAACAATGCACGCTGATCCTCGAAGAGCTCGGCGAGCTCGAACCCGCCATTCTCGAAAACCCGACCAAGCTCAGCACCGCAGACATCCTCGTCTACACCTACGACTCCGCCGATCCCGACTCTTTCGCTTACATTCCGCATCTGAGATCCCAGTACCAGCACCTGGACGAGATGCCCAGCCTATATGTAGCGCTGAAGGCGGACATGGATCGCAGTACGCAAGCTGGTGATCTGCAGCCGGAGGAGTACACGTCGCTGTTGGGTATGCAGAAGCCTTTGCATGTTAGTGTCACGTGGGGTAGCATCAGTGAGCTGTTCGTGCAGATTGCCGAGGCCGCTTTGTGGCCCGGTGGTGCGTTACCCGCTGGAAAGGAGGGAGAGGAGGATGTAGATTGGGTGAGATGGGGGATTGTGGGTGGAGCGATCATTGTTGTGGGAGCCGCTGCTGCTGGGATCTGGCGGAGAGTGGGGAGGGAGTGATGGTTTTTTATATTTTTTGCAGGATTAGCGGGCATTGAATGGCGTGTGGAAGGTCGGGAGATTCCCCATTGATGTACTGTATATTACAATCGCAAGCCTCAGCTACCTGACTGGGTATCCTCGCTCAATGACGCTGCTGACTGGACCTGAACCGTTCCGTATATACCAACCGCATTCAACGCGCAATGAGCGCAACAGTCAATCTTCCACCTTCTGAGCAATATCTTACATCGTGCGTCTGACATTTCCTGGAATGCGTACTCATTTGAATTCCGGCAGCATGCGAAAGTCAGGACCACAGATCTCCTCCGCGAACTCCTTTGCCATGGTCTCGGCGCGGATCTCCAGGATGCGGATTTTCGATAATTTGGCATCCGATGGTGAAGTCGAGACGACGGCTGAGCGATCCTCTGGCTTTGATTCCACAGCCTCCTTAGGCTCAGACTCCTCCAACGGTACATCGTCCTCGCCATCCTGCTGCTCATCTCCCTCCATCCCAGAGACCTTCGCACTCTCAGCATCATCGAGTCCGTCATTCAAAAACAAAGCAGCAACCTCATCCATCTCCCCCTCAAACCCCTCCTTCTCCATCTGCGCAGCCAACAACGTCCTCTCCTTAACACAGCAAACGGCAGAAATCATATCATCGACTTGCACAACCATAGATTGCAATTCCTTGCCACCCTCACCAACAACAACCTTCAGCGTCTTCCCGTTCAAGCCGAAGTCCGGCTCAGTGGACGCTTGACCGGTGGCCGCGATGGCCTTGGCGTGACGGAGCCATGTTGTGCCGGCGAAGGCGCCGAATTTGCGGATGGCTCTGATTTCTTGGTTTGCGTCGTGGCCGAAGATGGTGCCGTGGGTGGTCATGAAGCTTGGGAAAGTCAGATCAATATTCCGATGGGTGGAATACGTGGAGTATGGTAGATGGTCTTACATGAAATGGGGGGCGTTTTCATCGATGTTGGCGCTGATGAGCGTGCGGATATCGTCTGGGTTGAGGAAGCCGCCTGTCTTCATCTTGGAAAGCGTCTGATGGGGAATATGGAAACGGAGATGATGTTGCTACTGTGTAGCAGCTGATACAGGAGCGACGACAACCTTGAATAGCTGCAAGGGCTGCAGGTTACTTTTTACGTTGACAAAGCTACAGCAGCCGAAATGATGGCTATCTCATGGTTGATTGTTGATTAGCCCAGTCTGGAGCCTTGCAGATGAAATGAGAACAACTCACTAAGTCTGTTTCCTCTTGAGCTGATTTGTATCAGCGCCACTTGTAGCAACAGAACAAGTAATATTCAATATAATTTCGGTCAAGAAAAAGAAATAGGCTTACAAAATAGCGTGAAATAACAATGATATATACAACCCTTTTGGGTTTAGACGTTGAACCGATGGGTCAGGAACCAAAGACTTCCCACCACTCACACTTCACCCCGGAGATTGCAGTACGGACTGGCATGTGACTCAACAAGACAAAGTAGCACCACAACATGGAAGGATTCTTCAGACTAATAAAACAGCAATCGACTGACGCTACAAATTGTAAAGCATTGCAGAAATTAAATAGGGGACTACAAAATAGCTGGAAATGGGCAGAAGGAATTCGCATCACCAGATGAGGCAAGATGAAGAGGTTTTGTCGCGGGATTAGAGTGTGCAGTTGGGGAGGCATCCACGGCATGCATAAACTTTATGCAGGACATGCCCCGCTTTGGGCTGCCTCTTTGGGACCCCCTCTTTATGCGAAGTCATTTCACGTCATTGTTGATCGACTGTGTACTTCAATTGAAGGCAAAATTGGCAGATTTGATATTTTGTATGTCCATGTTACTATCTAGATTTCTACTTTGTAAATCACGGTCTGTCCCAGCTGCAAAACTCCAAGTCCATAGTTCAATTCGTCGCTATTCACAGTCACCATCAAAAGTCTATCGATCCCACGCAACCATGGCGACGGATCCGAAGAAGTACAGCTTGAATCGTAAGGATGCTGAAAATAATACGTTTGCGCTTCTAATCAAAACCAGACACAATGCTCCGTGTGAAGGACCCACGACGATCCAGTGAGCCTTGTTCCGTCCCCAACTACTATGCTCGGTCTGATCAATTCCTTAGTCAAATATTATGAGCTCCTTGGCATGAAGATGATAAACAAGATTGAGAATCCTGACGCCAAATTTGATCTGTACTTTCTCGCTTATGACTCACATAAGAGCCTGTCCAAAGGAGAGCATTGGACGGCTCGCCAGGGAGTTCTGGAACTTACCCACAACTACGGCACCGAAAAGGATGACAATTTTAAGGTCGCCAATGGTAATTCTGAGCCGGGTAAAGGGTTTGGTCACATCTGCGTCAGCGTAGATGCCATCCAGGCTGCCTGCCAGAGAATCGAAGATGCTGGATACAAATTCCAGAAGAAGCTGACAGATGGTCG
>JAABUP010004154.1_pt1 | contig 24149 bp, 16 predicted proteins | sample 5559201 | NCBI WGS metagenome assembly JAABUP01 (sample SAMN10711887, study PRJNA513373) | rock metagenome | isolation source: Antarctica rocks | place: Antarctica
CTGTCTGCGATATTGCACCCATTGAAGGACCCGAGCTCACCCAAGCTGTAGCTGTGCAAGACACATCTCGCAAGCGTGGCGCTCCGGACACTGAAGATGACATGATCGGTCGTCCTAGTCGTCGGGTCCGCATTGAAGAGCCTGCTACCCCTCCTCGCCGTCGGCGAATCACAAAGCCCAAGAGTGCATCTCAACGTCTGCTACTTTCAGCTGCCGGACTCTCTTGGGATCGAGAACTCTCCTCTGATGATGAGGGTCTTCCGCTACCAGATTCTCCATCTCCGCCGCCACGAGCATCCACAGCAATCACAGCAACCCAACCCACCGGCCCTGAGGTTATCACCAACCCAGTACCTTCAACTTTTCCATTTACTTTCGAGCACGTTCAACAACCAACGACTCCTCGCCGACGTTGGGGATTTGGCAATCTTGTCAACTCCGTCACAAAATTCATTCCACGCCTCTCGTCCACGGTTGAGGTACGGGAAGAACCTACAGCGACAGTCACTGCTCAGACTGCTCATTATCCCACCACCCGCATCGACATGGCTGCTCAGACTGCTCCTCATCCCAGCACCCGCATCGATATGGCTGCTCCAGATATAAGCGCAGCTACTCCATCACGTCGCCCTAAAAAAGCTCACAGAGCCTTTAAGTCAAAGCGGGACATTGAAGCGGAACGCAAAACCAAGGCCAAAGAAGTTTTTGTCGCGTCCCAGATCAAGGTCCTGCAGGAGGAAGCTTTTATCGCGTCACAGATCAAGTTTCTGCAGGAAGAAGAGGCTCGTAAGACCAGAGAAGCCCAAGAACGCGAAGAGAAACGTATCCAGGCGGAGAAGGCTAGTATGCCAAAACGAAAGAGAAAGCGACGTGAGCGACGTCCATCACCAGAGGTGATCCCAAATCCTCCTGGCTGCAGTTACGGCATGGATCTGGACTACTTCTGCATCTCTTCCAGTGAGGATGAGTATGAGGATGAGGAGATGGGCGAACAATCACCGTTGGATGAGCAGCAGAGGCCTGCAAAGAAGGCGAAGATGACAGAGGACGCGGCTTCTCTTCCCGATGCTCCACAATCGATTAGTCCGGTCAAGAGAGCTTTGCAATCTGCGCCCAGGCAAGTCCTTGGGGATCCTCATCGGGCCCGGCCTTATACCGGTGTTATCTTTGCAGATCATCAACCTCGGCATCACGGGGGCAATGTCTTCAGCGAGTCTGTTACAAGAGAGGCATCTCTCTCCGCCGCGGCTCCGACCAAAAAAAAGGTGCTCAGGTTTCCTCCGATGAAAAAGGGCCCTGGAACATTCTGCTTGGACTACAACGACTTCAGTAGCAGCGACGAAGAAGACGAGGCAGAAGCTCCTGCAGAAACTCCTTATAAGTCGACCGGGACGCAAAAGGACTCCGAGCAAAAGTCATCGGCCAACAGCGGAACACCCTTGGTTGCTGATACTACACCCAAAAGCGCGTCTGATCAGACCATGACTCCGTCCCAGACTGCTGCGTCCCCATCCGTCACCTGGACTCAGCCGCCTCCAGCCCGCCCCACACCGGCGCATGCCGCACTGCCAGTGGGACAAATCAACGGCACGGCCGATACTGATGCTCTGGCTAGGGCTCGATCTCTAGCAGAGAAATATAAGCCGAAACAGCCAAGTGGCTTAAGGGCTTCAAGCAGACTGTCCACATCCACTGTAGGGTCTGACGTACATGAGGATGAAGCGGTTACGGGGGATGATGCGATCACGGAGGAAGATGCGACTACGGAGGAGGATGCGATCACCGAAGAGGAGGAGAAGGAAGTTAAGGCTGCTGTTTCTGCTATACCTGGGAAAACGCTCATGCAGTTCGATTTTCCAAGACCCACAGCAGGGCCTGAAGGGATTGATCCGGAGGTATGGGCTGCATTGGACGCAAATTGGACGAAGGAGGATACTGATAGGGCGTACACCATGTTCGAAGACGAGCTTTTCAAGTGGAAGCAGGAGAGAGGGCTTGTTGCCTAGATGTTTGGCGTTCTTTGGCGTAAGACGAGCTTTTCAAGTGGAAGCAGGAGAGAGGGCTTGCTGCCTAGATGTTTGGCGTTCTTTGGCGTTCTTTGCACTCCGTAATTATTTTCTGCTACGCGGTCGTCGATGGGACCCCTATGAGGTTGGTGCTCCCGTTAGGGTTGAGCTCTCCTTAATAGGGTTGAACCGGGGGGCCGTTGCTTGGTTTTCTGTACGAGATGATGATGATGATGATGACAGTGGGCATGCGTTTGTTTCTTGTTACCGCCGCAGCATAGATACCACCAATGAATCGATAGAATAAATGAAGCTCCGATGTTATGTGAATGTTACCACCAAATATGTATGGAGAACCCTACAACAACATATCATTGAGATCTAAAATCCAATAAATCACATGCTTTTTCAAATGCCTAGTCATGGTCTAAATACACATGATGTTGATGTGCTCTGTGTCAATGGAGTCCGTCAGATACTTACATGTATGGTTTCAGGTTGTACTTCGTACATACCTTAATTGCCGGTGTCAACAGATGGGCACAACCACCAGATATTTATGGAGAACCCCACAATAACATCTCATTGAGGACGCCTATAACAATGAAGTCCAATAGACCGAATAGGTGCAAATGTCTAGGTCATGAGTCTACATACATATGGTGTCCATGTACTCTGTATCTATGAAGCCCGTCAAGTGCTTATGTTGGGAAGGGCAATCATTTATGATCTAGCACTATATGGAGGACCCCACAACACCATGTCATTGAGATCTGTAATAGTGAAATGAATAGATCAAATGCTTCTGAATGTCTAATCGTGAGTCTAATTACGTGATGTTAGTGTGACCTGTGTCTATGTCTGGAGTTTGTCAAGTACTTGGCATTGACATTTCCTTATGGTCTGGAACAATATGTGTCTCTCAATCTTATTAATTTGATGAATGACCTCTTCTCGATCCTGTGAAGGGTCTAGTTCTCAACTGATCGGTTGACTCAATTGAGAGGGTCTCATAAAGCCAGGACATGGAAATATGATCTATGCGATGTTGATGTACTCTGTGTCTATGGAGCCCGTCAGAAGCTTAGGAACGATCATCATTTACGACCTAGAAATATATTGAACCACCGAGGCTCGTAAGCTACGCTATGCTGCAGTACGCTCGTAAAACTACAATTACCCAAAAACCTTCAGGAATCCCCAGATACCCAGACCGCTAAGGACAGGTATCGTGAGATTATCGTCCCAACCAAAGAGATCCACGACTTCACTGGCCGACGCTACAAGACCAGTCCACAGGCTTATAACGCCAAGTGCCAAAGGACCAGTTATCGTCCCTTGATCTCCCGTCCACCCAAGACACCCCTTCACCACCTCAGGCACCCCCAACCATCCAGTAAACATGAACGCGTTCACCGGATCATCCGGGAAAGACCCCGTCCTAGGAGCAAGCCACCCCCAGAACGCAGCCGCCGTCGCCACTCCCACCGCACACGCCGCCGCACTGCCCGCTAGACTCTTCCCCCTCCTGATCCTCGGCGTATACCTCCCATACAACCTCCCCATCGTACTAGCGGCTGTGTCGCACCAACTCAACAACAACACGCCCATGACGCCGACATCTTTCGGGAAAAACCGTAGCACGATCCATGCGCCGAGTAGGTACCAGATCACGCCGTTCCAGCCATCAACTTCGGATTCGCGCATCAACGCGCCGAGAAGGCGGATGTAGAGTCTGTTGAAGGCGGGGGAGTGATGGCGTAGGTAGTCGGTGCAGGCGATGGGGATCACGGCGGAGAGGAGGAACGGGGTGATGCGGGTTGATTGGACGCCCGTGGTGTAGAGGTGAAGAGTTAGGAAGCCGATGGAGACGTGGAGGAATTTGCGGGGAATCTCGTGGCGGTGGACGAATGATCGCCAATGCAGGTGGATGGGGATCAAGCCAAGTGGACTTGGACTTCGGCTGAAGTCTCTCCAGTAGCTTGTCCCTGCGCTTGATGGCGACAGATTGCCATTTGAGGTAGCTTTGCCGTTCGGTGTTATTGGATCGGGTTTCTTCTTCGTTCTTGATGCCGCGGCCGAGGGAATGCCACTCTTCGGGTTCACTGCCGTTAGACCGCTCATCTGCCGTTTCTTGCCTGCTGCCTTCGGACTTCTGCTGCGTGTTCTCGCCCTCTTCTCCAAGCTCGAATCCGAGCTCTCTTCATCATCTTGATTTTCTTCATCGATCGGTGCAGGGGATCTAACGCGCTGCTTCGATGCTCCCGATCGCGTCAAAGGCGTAAAGTATCCATCTCTTCCATCTGTGCTTTCTGAAGGTGGCGGAGTGGGAGATATGACTCGCGGTGTGGCAGGAATTTGGTACTGCTGGGACATCACAGCTTCATGGGACGGACGGTAAGGTGGGAGAGGCGAGGATCTGGTCAAGCCTAGGATATCGCGTCGAAGCCAGAGAAACGGGTCTATTGTACAGAGGATTGAGAAGAGAAGTATGGTTTCCTGCGCGGCCGGCGTTATGATGACGGAAGCTGGGAAATCTGGCGAACAGGTTATGTGCTCCAGCTGGGCGGTTGCTGCGACAGGGAGCGCAGCATGTTATAGCAGGGACAATCAACCTGGTCGAAAAGGATTCCGTCGTAGTTGTTGCAGCTGGGTTGCCTTAGTAATTGGTGGATTCGGAGGTAATGTCAGCATCTAACGCGCCCGCCTGCGGTGACGAAGGATCGGCGAGAGGTGAGCCGATAATTGATACTCGCAAGCTTCCTTTTCTTGACTGAGAAAGAATAACTAGGCAACTACTAAGTTGGTGAGTGACTGTAGTATTGTACGCTGATACTGGGTTCTTGTGGGATTTTTGCCTAAGATCTTGATATGATCACGTGACGATAGTGATAAGACGTCAAAATTGTGCCATGTCTTGATCCTGAGTGCGTACCCTCTTAGCAAGCTTACTCAACACCCTAGGACGCTCTGGGAACCCCCAAAATGTCTCAAACAGTGTCCCCAAAGGTTCCAACGAGCTCCTCCCGAGCTTGGGAAGCACTTACCCTACCGCTGTCGGAATGGCTCCTCGATGCTATCTCCTCTATGGGCTTCAGTCGCATGACTCCCGTGCAAGCTTCGACCATACCACTGTTTATGACGCACAAAGATGTAGTGGTTGAGGTACGAATCAAATTAGACAGGTATTGAGTAAATATGACGACTAACAGTATGCAGGCAGTAACCGGCAGTGGAAAGACTTTGGCATTCTTGATACCGGTCATTGAACGGCTGCTGCGATTGGAAGAACCCGTCAAGAAGCATCATGTTGGAGCAATCATTGTCTCACCTACAAGGTATGCGAATGGAACCGACAAGGACGCTGCTACATTACTCACACGACGATTAGAGAGCTTGCAACTCAGATACACGCTGTCCTTTTCTCCTTACTGGCGTTCCATGCACCTTCGGCTGCAGCATTGAGGCCGCCAGATGAAGGCGAGGAAGTGATCGAAGGTCATGAGGAAGCGGAGCCGGCGATAACATACCCATCGTCAACCCTTAAAGTGGTTCCGCAGCTGCTGCTCGGCGGTAGCACGACACCTGCCCAAGATCTAAGCCACTTCCTCAAACACTCGCCGAACCTGATCATCTCTACGCCAGGTCGGCTTCTAGAGCTTCTTTCATCACCGCATGTTCATTGCCCACAATCGTCATTTGAAGTCTTGGTGCTTGACGAGGCAGACAGACTGTTAGACTTAGGCTTCAAGGAAGATTTGCAGAAAATCCTTCAAAGACTGCCAAAACAGCGGCGGACAGGGCTTTTTAGTGCAAGTGTGAGTGAAGCTGTGGATCAGATAGTACGCGTCGGACTACGGAACCCAGTCAAAGTTGCTGTCAAGGTCAAAGGAATCGCAGGCGGAGATGACCGAAGAACGCCAGCTAGGTACGACATCTTGACGTTTTAGTTCCTTTCATCCCTTGCTGATGGGCAAATAGCCTCCAGATGACCTATGTTCAGACTCCACCATCGCACAAACTCCCGGCGCTCTCTCAGCTTCTCTCATCCCTCGAACCAACGCCTCAGAAGACGATAGTCTACGTCTCCACCTGCGCAGCAGTCGACTACTTTCAGCACCTTCTTCCTGTTATCTTACCATCCTCAAAAGATCTACAACTTTCGGTCGTCCCGTTGCACGGCAAACACCCTCCCAATGTCCGTCAGAAGAATTTCATCCGTTTTGCGAACGCTACTGCACCGACTATTCTCCTTACCACGGATGTCGCAGCTCGGGGTCTCGACATACCACAAGTTGACCTTGTCGTACAAGTCGATCCACCGAGCGACCCGAAAGTCTTCTTGCATCGCTGCGGACGAGCAGGTCGAGCTGGCAGGAAGGGGCTTAGTGTTATCTTTCTGCAGCCCGGGCGCGAAGAGGACTATCTGCCATTCCTTGAAGTGCGGAAGACACCTGTCACTCCTCACAGCCATCCAGAAATCTCAGTCACTGATGAGGATGCTACTAAGACAATTGCGGCTATGAGGAAAGTGGTCCTGACTGATCGTGCATTGCATGACAAAGGGCAGCGTGCTTTTGTTAGCTGGGTAAAAGCCTATAGCAAGCATCAAGCCAGCAGCATCTTTCGAGTAGCTGATCTAAACTGGGAAGATCTCGGCAACGCCTGGGGTTTGCTACGTCTACCAAAGATGCCTGAGCTGAAGCGTTGGGATGGTGATCGCAGTTTGGGGGTGCAGGTGGATTTCGATGGCTATGCTTACAATGACAAGCAGAGGGAAAAGCTCCGTAAACAGGCCTTGGATGTCAGGAAGAGCGAAGTCTCTGTTGGTACTGATGAGAAACAAATGCAAAAGAAAGACATTAGAAGAGCATGGAGTCAGAAGTTGGATCAACGGGAGGAAAGAGAGAAGAGGAGAGGAAAGAAGAGGACGCGAAGAGAAAGAGAGGAGTGGGAGAAGATGACGCCAGCAGAGCGAGAGAAGCAGCGGGAGTTGGAGAGGATGATCGAGGACGTCAAGCGCCGAAAGCTTGAAGATGATAAAGAAGAGGTGTTCGAAGGTTTCGATGACTAAAGACGGACCTAATCAATAATGCCTATCCGTAAATCCCTCTCCGATTTACAATTCATACGCCAGCTCCAAGTCTATGTGCTTGTTCTATATCTTATCCCACTTTGCATCGCAATATCTGCCATAAATTCAGAGACCACCTCACTGCTTGCCCTCCCCCGCCACCTCATCCGCAACCCAGCATCCACTCCTCTCCATCCCTCCTATCATGCCGGGCTCGCTTTCTTTATAATCAACCCCGGCCTATCTGGCGGCGCCCGCTCAGGCATATCCATACACCGGCAAAGACTCATACAGGACGGCGTCGCACGCGCACCGTACCATTCAAAATTGCTGCCGCCAAAGCCAAGATCACATTGAACCGGCGCTCCGATCCTAAAACACATGCATCCTGGCCCCGGATGCGCGGATTTGCAGTAGTGATCGAGGTTCGCAAAGTTGTTCATCGAGTAGAGGCCGGGGTAGGAGTCTGCGGAGGAGGGGAGGACGCCGGTGCAGACCATGTCCTGCAGTTGTGGGTTAGTCGGGTTGAAAGAAGGGTGGGCCGGGTGGAGGAGGATGGAGAGAGGAGGACAGCAGAGGGGCATTATATACCAAGTTGCGAGCTTCGAGGTTGGAGCGCGGTGATGGCTGGAGAGGAGAGGCTGTTGTGGGTATTGAGAGAGCGCACAAAGTTGTGAGAAAGGTGACGATCATTGATTGTGCAAAATACAGGGTATGTGGGCACTTCATGGTGGATACAGAAGGATGCAGAACTGCAACCCAGACCTGTTCCTGACATATACGAGTTGTCTAAAAACAGTTACAAAAGGCAGTACTAGATTACTTCAGTCCTGGCAGCACCCATAACATTCCCGCACACCCACTGTTGAAATCGAGCAAACGTGGTTGAATCGAGTAGTAATGCTTTGATGTCGCATGAGCCAAGTGGTTTCACCACCGCGGCTTTGAACATTGACTCGTGACTGAGCATAATGATAGGCGCGCCATTGCGGATGAAGACCTGAATCAAAGACGCTGAAATTTTATTTTTGAACCCAAGCGGAGATTTCGAATCAAGAGACAGGACACGTGATAAGCGCGCCGATGAGCATCGGGTTGGAGGTGACAGGCCAGCTTATCCCGTAGTGACTACCTCACGATGACACTGCTAGCCTAGAGACTTAAGTTTTTAAACATCACAGAACCGAATAAATCCCATCGAATGATTCAGGTGCTGCTCATATCCAAGATCTCAACACCTTGATAGACTGTTTTTTTGGCACCAGCTTCGCATATATCTACCTCTTTCCATGTTCCAACTAGGCTTTCCCGTAGAGCTATCATACGCCTAGATCTGTATCTCCCTGTAATTCTTCTCGATGGAGTGACTGGCAACACGTCGAGTCCACCTGCTGGTGGTAAGGATGCAATCTCGACAGAAACTTCGGTTGCTGGCTTCGATGGCGGTAACATGAGGAAAGACGGTGAAGGAAGTGATGATGATACTGACGCCGGAGTGCCTTGGACTGGTTTTCTTGGCGGCGTAAATTCAAGTCTCCTATTGACCATTTGGCTAGATACCGGCTTGAGAGCATAGCGGTCCTCATTATCAGGTGAATCTACCATCTGGTTCGACGTCATTGTTCTTCGCACTGTTGTCGGTGTGTGAAGCTGGCTTAGCTCTAAAAGCTCTGTTTCATCAGTCGTTGGTGTACGCTTCTTATTTGGTGATGGACTGTCTAATTCATTGGTAGAAGGCGATCGTGGTTTGGTACTGGCGCCGTTAAGTTTTCTAGGCTCTCGCATTCCTGACATCTCAGCAGACTTTACCTGCTCCACAACGTCATGCTCGGAAGGTGGCGAAGACGACCTGCGGTGCTTTCTGTCTGCTGAAGGAGAGGGACTCGGAGAAGCAAGTCCGCTCATGCTGTCATGAGGTTGAGTCATATCACTCCCCTCGTCGGTAGCGTACGAGGTTTCGGAAGGGCCATAGATACCTAACGCTGAGTATCTGGCTCCTCTTGGCAAAGGTACCTTGAAAGTATCCGACGGTCGTCGCGACAATGTCCATGGGTTGATATCTACGTCAGCTTGGATCGAAACCATTGGACTCTTTGCCATAGGGCTAGCTTTGGCTCGACACTTTGAGACTCTTGTTGCCCGAGGTGGCACACTTGTCTCGGAACTCCTAGGAGATGCTATAATTGATATGGCTTCCCGCGCAGCAGGCTTTGAAGATCCCTTATGGACACTGTCTATGGACGGCGCAAGGAACACAGGAGGCATCGTTCTCTCGTCCGTACCAAAAGATGGTATTCGCGTTGATCGCTCGATACTCGGCTTAGTAATCTTGACAAAAGGGTCTAGGACTCCTTTCTTCATGCCACCCTTTGCTAGCACTTGCTTCACTGTCGCCTTCCTCGAAGCGAATTTCTTTGGATTTCGCATCTCTTCTTCCCAGGACTCGACGGTCAAAGGTATGCCAATCTTGACGAAAGTCTCTAGAACCCAGATCTTGTCAGGCTGTGTTGGGTCGTACCGCGAAGGTGCTCTTCTCTTCGAAGGGCTAGTTGAGCGGCTTCGCGGTTCATCTGCGGAATCAGATATATGCCCTTCAGATATCTCATTGCCCTCCACAAAGGTTCTGTCCGCCTCTTCAGCTTCGAGGTCCAATCCAACGATCGATGTAGGTACGTAAGCAATACGCAGCTCCGGCATGCCGTCGGTGATGAAATGTGTTCGACGGCCGCATATAACTTGAACAAGCTGAGCTTCTTGCTCGATTTTGTGAGCATTCACAGCGTCGGTGGTGAATGACCCTTGCTCCCCTCTTAGTCTCAATCTATGCACCAGTAAAGCAGGAGCAAGCCCTCGCATAAACTTCTTCGCGCCAGGTGTATTCTGCCATTCGAAGGCTTCGGCGACAAATCCCCGTAGTCCGGTCACATCAACTTCTTGGTCCCAATTGAGGCTTTGTTTCAGCGTTTGAGCCTTGCTTGGAGTTGAAACTACCGGGTGTGTATAGTAACCTAGAACTGCCTTGTCCGGAAACTTCTCCGGAATCTTCAAGGATTTGTGCTTGACCCGAAAATATCCACTTTCATTCGTCCGAAGCTCGTAATCCAGCCGCTCTCGCCATCGCCTCAACTCGACAGAGTCATTCCGAGATATCTTGCAAAGGTCATTCCCAAAGCCTGCTCTTGCTGCTTGACAAGCAATCTTGATGCCACAACCTTGTATGCCAGCAGGTATATAATCTCCTCCACTCATCAAAGCAACCAAAACCATACCGTGCCGGTCAAGGCCCGCCTTGCCCTTTCGTGTCTTCTCAGCGTCATAGACGTTGACGTGAGTAGCGCACTTGTTACCTCTTGTGCCCTCACTGCTCCAGTTCCTCACACTCAAGCCACACCCAAACATCAGTGTGTCCACGTCTTCACTTAGCACAGCATCTACGACGCCCTCTTGCTGAAAAAATGCGCACTCCGCTTCTGCTTCACCTGGCGCAGTATGATAGGGAAAGCCAAACAGCTTGAGCAGCTGCTTCGCCAACAGATTCGGTAGACATGCTGTGTGTGGCTGCGTACGGACATTACGCTTGAAGGGAGGTTTGTGCGGTCCATCGAAAACGAAGAGGGGTTGGATATTGAGGGCGAGCAAGCGGAGGAGGCGGTAGTAGAGTGTTCTGAGGGCTGGATTGGACCCTCCTTTACCCGACTGAATCTGAAACTGCCATATTGAAATGTCGACAGCAATGCGTAAAGGACGGCCCGTCCGCTCAAAATGCTCTACAGCAAGCTTTGATAGAGCGATGCGCTCACCTGGGCCGAGCTCGCCGTAGATACTACAATAAAGGTCAGTGCACAGTCTTTGCATCTCGATCTCTTCTGCGTACCCTTTGATGCCCATAACCTGTTATTCGCATATCTAAAATTATTGAGCGCTGCAATGCTATTCTGTGGCTAAAGCACTTGTTTATTTACTCGGTTGCTGGTCCATAGCAACGCAACCATCAACAACGACCACTTGGTCCAGCCATGATCCATAAAGTACGACACGGGGCGGTAGGAGGCAACAAAGCTCAATGAATGGAAACAAGGCTTTTGGACTATTTACTGGGTCGACATGGCCACTGCGGCAGGCTACTTTGACCGCAAGCCCTCCTATAGTATTCGTCCGGGCCTCTCGACTATCCAGCAATCATCAACCCTACCAGGGTCTCCTCACACACCCCAGCGTACTATCTCTTCTGCCTTCTCGTCACCGTCGGCCAGCTTTCGTGCGGAGGAAGATGCCCTCGTATTCGAGTTCGGAACACGACATTTCAGCGCCGGCGTTGCAGGTGAAAGCGCCCCCCGATGCACGCTTGGCTTCGGGCCAGAGGACGCCCGTCGCGTAGGAGACTATCGGAGGTGGCAAACACACTACAAGCGCAGAGTCGGACGTAGGAAGCCTGAGGAAGAATGGGGACAGGACTACGAACTTTGGCGCATGGATCTTCGGGGCGTCGATCTTGGACTAGTAGATGATAAAATCGAGAGGGCTGTACGAGAGGCATACACGAAATACCTACTCCTGGACCAGAAACCTCGGCGCTTGATGCTGGTATTACCACCAGTTATGCCACATCCGCTGTTGGCATCTGTCTTGACAACGCTATTCACCAATTTCCAATATTCGAGCATCACTCTGCTATCCACATCAGTGCTGAGCGTTGTAGCTGCAGGACTTCGATCAGCTCTGGTAGTGGACATTGGGTGGGCGGAAACTCTAGTTACTGGAGTCTTCGAGTATCGCGAGGTACACCACAACAGAAGTACTCGGGCGGTGAAAACCATCAGCACGGATTTGAGTAAGCTGCTTGCTCAAGAGCTCAGGAAGGCGCAGGGCGCATCAAACGTTCCAGAAGTACACAAAGATCAAGAAGACAAGGGCGACATCATTGACTTTAAGCAGTGTGAAGAGGTCATGGGAAGGATGGCCTGGTGCTGCAGTTATGAACAGAGCCGCGAACGCAACACAGCTGGAAAGCAGACAGCATCAGCACCACCAGCCTCGGATCCTATGATGTCTGTCCCTATGTCCGTCTCAGCTTCGCAAACCATTCTGCAGATGCCGTTCTCTGCATTCGCCAACCCCGTTGAATCTGCTCTCTTCGCAACCAATTGTACTACGCAAGACGTGGATGATCATGAGCAACCATTACCTTTCTTAGCGTACAAGACTTTGTTATGTCTACCTTCAGATGTTCGTGGCATCTGCATGTCTCGTATCATTGTCACTGGAGGTGGCTCGCACTTCCCTGGGGTGAAGGAACGCACCGTGGAGGAAGTGAAGGCTCTTGTTCAAGAGCGAGGTTGGGATCCGGTGAGGGGCAAGGCAGCGGAAGTAAGGCGAGAACGCTTGAAGAAAGCCGACCGCAATCGACAAGTCAGCACAAAACCACTACGGATGCAGAAGACGACGGAATATACTGATGAACCTGACTCAGAGGCAAAACCAACCTCCGCAGCTCTCGCCAACCAAGAGACAGATCCCATACAAGAGAAACTTCATCGTGATCAAGTTAAGACTATGAAGCCTCAGGTCTCTGGAGTTGTCCACGGCATAGAGTCTCTCGGAGCTTGGGCTGGCGGCAGCCTGGTGGCTGGATTGAGGGTCAAGGGGATAGTCGAGATCGAGAAAGAGAGATTCTTCCAGCATGGTCTGGCGGGAGCAAGTAAGGATGCAGAGGTCAGCGTCGTGCCACAGCGGCAGAGCTTTGGTCCTGGACTACAAAGAGGGACAGCAGGGGATCAATCGAGCTGGACTTTAGGTGCCTGGGTATGATACCGTGATATTTGTTATTGGCGCTACGTAATCTAACAGCCGATGTTTTACCTAACATACATGTAAGTCTGGAGACACTTCGGGAAACCAAGTAGGGTCTTTAGGCGGTGTAATGCCTCCATACCGCCATCTTCTTGAAGGAACAGGTCTTGCTAAAGCTCAGACACATTGGGGTATCACATTGATTGACGGATTTTGGTTGTATAGACACCTGCCCTCGTCGGCATCGCTAGTCTTGTGCAATCTTTGCAGAGTGTAGCTCATGATGGTGCACTATCCGAGGGGGCATGTTGATGTCATACAACAATTCACTTGCTGACTTGTGTGCATGAACTGGACCTACCAAGCATGTGTTTCTAAACTTTCCTGGTTGACCTTCAGAGCAAAGAAGAGCAGCAATATCTTCCAAGACCGCCTTCTTAGCAGACGAATTTCACTGTAAGTTCGTCAAGAGCAACTATTCGTTGCCCTAGTACTTGTCTACTGTTACGCGACACCCTCCAGAAACATGGACTTCCTCTTCGGATCACGTCGCCTCGACCGCTCTTTGTCCAGCAGCTCTCATAAATCCAAGGTACGTAAATCAACACTTAACTCCGCACCGGTCAGCATATTGATGTATGCAGAAATCAATTGCTTCTTCTACCGTCATGGAGCGCCCTTCAACTCCGAGTCCGGACCCTCTTCCGACCAACAAACCCGAGCTGGAGGGTTTACGCAATTTCCACGTCTCCCAGCTCGAGACCCTAGCCAGGCGTGTCAAACTCTTCAACGAACATGTCGACCTCGACAGCATTGTCCTTTCTCACCTCCAGCAGGAAGACAAGTCGAAGATGGCAGCGACCGTGATGCAGAAGCGCGTCAACAGCCAGTTGCGGTGCAAGCGTGATATGGAGATGAGTGTGAGCTATCATCGTGAGGAGCTGAAGAAGGTCTTGAAGGCGTTGATGAAGGAAAACGCGGGGGAGGTTAAGGAGGGAGAGGGTGAGGACATGCTGCCAATGTAGATTCTTACTCCTCAACGACTAGCATTGTCAGTACTAAGATAGTTCTACAGTGTCAATGGACTACCTACGCCCGGCGAGTGGAGGGAGTTGTTCAAGGATTAGGTGGTACACTCAAAGCTTTCGAGTGTTTCCGGTCGGCATATGCTCGAAATAGACGATATTACGCAGGAAACGCGTGGAATGTTTCCTAGTATGAGAATCGGATACCACTTAGGATCAACATCGAGCTTAGTGTTCTTCCGTCTGGGAAATGTTGATAAGACGCATGCATTCACACTGCGCTGTTAGCCCTCATCACTGTGCATCTCTGACGTCCTGCCACGTTCTTTTGAGCGTGCCTTTGATTTAACGTTGCACAGCCTTCTCAGTCAGCCAGTATTCCATGGTTGCCGACTGTCTCAAGTCCAATTCGGGTGGAGCCTACCTTTGTAGATCGAAGACTGTCCACAAACCGCAATATTTGATTATGTAATCAAGGAATCATCATCACCAGCCGGGGTAGATGAACAGTATTTGTTCATATCTAACATCTGATCAGCCTTGCTTCTTCGACAAAGACCCATCCCACTAAGACGCCCAGTCCCAATTATCCATCCATTTACCCATCCTTATCGGACCACTTCTATATGTTCCTCTCCAAGACACCTCCCACCCAGCAGAAAAGTCGGAATGTGGTAAGGCGCCAGCCTCATGCACGCCCTTCAAGCCGCATGCTTATGCTGCTCTTAGGTCGCGACGACCAAGCTGCGCTTAAATATATACAGCCGGGGCGGGGAGGAGGTTGGATAGCTGGAGATAGGGAGTTCAAGTCTCTTTGTTGACAGGTGAAGGGGTTCTTTCTGCTCTATTGTTGGGTCCAAGATAACAAAGTATGCTTACTCTATAGATCGGAATGATGGCCAAGGAGTCTGCGCCTGCTGAAGAGGCTAAGAGCTAGCACACGTCCACTTCTCTATGGTCGATGTGGCTCCTGGGGCGGAAGATTGCAAGATTCGTCGTGGAGCTCTGTCGTGAGTACCCTGACTCGGTTATAGTGGCCTCGTGAGCTCTCCGATTGTTGACGTGCTCAACGCTAGAAGCAAAATTCTTCCATCGACTGACGTAAGCCTCTAAGCCCTATTGCAGATACGAAGCGCAAGAAAAGCTTCTCCTTTAGCATTCATGGATATCCACGGAAGGTGAGCGAATGGGCCGAGACCCTCCTCTATGTGGCGATGATGATGATGACGATGACCGTGACGTTACCTCCGTTCCCTGACTAGGGATGAACATTTGAATGACATTTACGATACCTGGTCTTGACTCTATCTCAGAGATCTCATGGAGTTGCTATCACCGAGGCCTTGGGTTGAGCAGTGATGTCCAGCTGCAGCGCTTGGCTCGCTAGCCCTAGATCTTGTTCTCATAATCTTGCATGTTGTTGACCCTCTTCTCCCTACCAGATGGAGTGTGCCGGACCACTAGTCGACTGGCGTCAGGCATGTACTTGTCCCCAGGGTCTTCCGTAAGATAATTGTAGCAGGTAATTGAAGACTAGCAGAGCAGGATTCCGCACAGCTGCTTTGTTGGGACTTGTTTTAGTTTTGCTGCCGTTACTGCATGAGTATGGATGTCAGCGCCGGGTTTGATGGTCTACGGTAAGCCACGTCAGCAATTGACACGCTGTCAGTAATCGGATCCAAAGAGAACCATGGCATGGTTTCACCTGGAGGTGGAAGTTTTGGCGTGGATGTAATAAAGCACTAGTGTGGACTTCAAGCAACGTCCCGGACAATCTCTCATCAAGCTCGATGCCTATGGGAGCACCTATCCCAGCTCTTAACACCGCTTCGATTTCTGCGGAGCTAGCGTTTCGTTGCATATCGTATGGTGAGGGAGTCCAAGAATGGTGTACCAACAGCGGCTTAACTTGGTTAGAGTAGTGGTGCTGTCTTTTCAGTGAGCCGCATCTATGGCATCTGGTATACTCAAAGTTCATGTCACGAAAGAAGTTTGGACAGATTTGGATGTTATTTTGACCGCACAATAAAGCTTAGCAAAGAGCTGAGCTAAATATCTCAAGCCCCGCTTGAACTCCCTCCATCACCAGACCGAACGAGCTCAAAATCCTGCATACTATCAGCGATGTTCACACGTCCAGGCAGCCTATATCATGAAGCACCATATGACACTGTACTGCAGAATTCAAAGTTGGTACTTACTCAGAGGAGTAAAGAACCACCTATTCTTCCCGCTCGTGTATCTCTCTTCCAGCGCCTTCTTTACCGTTTTCTTTGCATCCTCCCTTTGAGAAACCTCCTTGAACGTATCGTTCGTAACCACGCCCTTCAAACCCTCCAACTCCAAAGTGTAGCGCGTTGGCATCAGGTGGTTGTAATTGATGGTCTTGATGAATGGCTTAACCTTGCTGCGTTTTGCTTGGCGGGCTTTCGACATTCGTCGGGTGATTTGGGAAGGATAACGCTCGATACCGGCGACAAGTGCGTGAGGGAACGGATGGGATTTTGAGCCTGTGTCGAGAGGCTGGATAATGACGACCTGTGGAGCCAATGGTCAGATTAGGGATCAAGTTTTCCTCCGCATGACTCGACACGTAGTAATGCTCAAGGGGAGGCCGGTCGCCATCTTCAGGGTGGTTTCCGTGCGCAATGCGTACCTTCTTTCCCGCGTATCTGCCTCGGGTTATGATTGCCACACGGCCGACTTTGAGGACTATCAGAATGTGAAGTCAGTACAAAGATCAAGTGTAATATTCCAGACAGTACGTCGCTCTTACACTTCATCGTTGCGGTTGCTGCGGATGGGTTGGTCGTCAATGGAAAGGTCGCAAGTTTCCTTGTGGGAGGGTTGTGAGCCCTTCGCGTGAGCTTTATCGTGATTGGCTAGCCTAGCGAAGCGTGCTTGATCTTCGAGAAGCTTATTAGGTAAGCAATCGTTGTGTTTACCGTGATGCGTCAATGTTTATCTTTCCGGCCTTCGGAGAGGAAGTTGCAGCACTGATCCCCGTCATCGCAACCTCCAAGTCTTACAGGCACAATTGACATTGCTGGTGAATTTTATGAACTGCAGCTTACTTTCAATCGTGCTTCCGCGATCGCTTTCTAACCGATATGCTCGTTTTTGTCGCGCCTTCATTCCTGGAAGCATTCCACGTCTGAGACAACGATAGTCCATTGAAACGAGGGACCAGAACAGCAATTCGTAACGATGCCATCGGTAGACGGAGAGGACTCTCGCGACCGCGAGCTAGTTCTCAAGCATCAACACTCTGTCTCTGATTCTGGCCGGTCATCGGTCCCCATGTACGTCCTTCCTGAAAACGTACTGTTCGGAGCTGCCTCTGTCAAGAACTGTTTCATACAGCTATGATTGTCAATGAAGCTAACGACATTTTTCGCAAAACGTAGGTGGGACAGCTCGGACCCAGACCGCGCACCACCTCCACTTCCCTTAAATCCAGGCTCATCTAGCCCGGTTACGAAGCCTAACACCTCTGCAACCGTTGCGGCGGCAGCGGAAGCCCTGACTGCAAAAGCTCGGGAGAGCGCCTATACGATAAACCCTATGCCCAGCAAGTCACCGGAGAAATCGTTGATCAAGGGTCATCATCACAAGCGCATGCAGTCGCTGCAGACGGGCAATGGTAGTGTACGGGACCTGAGCAGCTATATTGAAGGCGTAAAGTCTCCAGAGCGCTCCCCTGAGCGAATAAGCCGGATGCCGTTTCTTGATTACGAGAATCGATCGCCGGAGAAAAGCCCGACTCGCTCTAATACTCCTACACCGACTAGCAAAGACTTTGGACGGGACATGCCCAGTCTGCGACCAAGTGCAAGATCCGGGCCCAAGGCAATTTTGGGGGAAAATACACCTCCGTCAGCCACTATGCTAGCGCTACAAAACATGCCAACCCCAGCGGATCTGGATACTCCATTATCAACCATTACCAACTCATCATCAGCGCTTACGCGCACACCGCAAACGTATGATGCTATCTCAACGCAAATACTTGGTCTTACAACCATTGCTACAAGCCTCCAGCGTGAAATGGCACAGCTAAGTCGTCGGAGTAAAGACAATGCGACAGACTTGATAAGCTTGAAAGAAGCTACAAATGCAAGAGATGAGGATATTCGGAAAAGCTTGCGGGAATTGGTTTCAAACCTCTCGTCTCGTCTACTCGACCAAGGTTCAGAATATGGATCTCGATCAATCAGCCATCAAAGTGGGGGTCTTGGAGCATATCTGCTGGACAACAAACCCCACGCTTCACCTCCAAGTATGAGGAAGAATTTCTCCTTACCGAGAATTCCGAGTCCGAACAGCTTTGCCGCCACAATTGAACGGGAGCTGTCGAATTCACCATCGCCGTACGGAATGGACGGGGCAGCGAGTCTGGCTCTGCTGGAGAAGATACTTCGCGAAATGGGCACCAAGGACGGGCAGGAACGAATACTCTCCACTCTATGCGAATTGATGGACAAACCAGGTGCCCTAGCCTCTGACAAAGCCACAGCAAAGAAGCTTGAGGAGATATTAGATTTCATCAAGGAAATCCCAAGCAGTCGAGCGCTCGTAAGAGGCACTGCTAATGGCAACAGTGGTGGTAACAAGCCGCCCCAATTGGATTTGGAGTTTGAAACTCCACGGTCTGGACCATTGGCTCGGACGACTCGAGATATCACGCCGCACATGAATCCTGTACCGGTAAACGGTGGCGAAGATCGAAAGGCTTACTCGAGCCCTCGCGCGGCGGACTTCGTAGGTGATGACATACTAAAATTGCTTAAGAGGATGAAGGATAGTATCACAGAAGGAGGTGGGCTGACGGCTGAGATCAAGGCATTGGTCCGAGAGCTGCGAGGGGAAGTCCTTGGCATGGGTCGCGAGATTGGGCGGAAGCTTGAGCAAGCAGAGTCTAACCGTGGTGAAAACAACTCAAGGGATGATGCACACGGCCCTGGGCGAGAGGAGATTGCAAGGATTGTTGAAGAAGGCTTGGCTGAACTCAAGGAGCATATGGATCGTGTCATGCGGGAGAAGCGAAGGCAATCTTCCTCTTCCTCCGTCTCTCGTAGCACGGTTGACAGTCAAGAGGTCTACAATGCAGTCAAGAACGCCTTGAGCGAGATGCCGTTCCAGCAGCAAGTGGCAGTGCAGGCAGCTGGATCCGGAATCGAGAAAGAGGAAATCCTGGAGGCAGTTCGAGAGGCTTGGGAAACGTACAAACCCGAGATTGAGCTTCAGAATTTCGGTCTTGAACGTGATGAGATCCTCCAATGCTTGAAAGAGGGTTTGCAGCAGTATCAGCCACAAGGGCAGGCTAAAGAGGTCGGAGGTGCAAGTTATGAAGAAGTCCTTGACGCAGTAAACGAAGGCTTGCAGCACTTTACCCCTCCAGCACCGGTCGAGACAGAGGCCAGCATCACAAGGGAAGAGATACTGATGGCAGTCCGAGAGTGTCTCGAGAGCTTCCGTTTCCCGACTGCTGGACCCACAGTACCCAAGGACTCCGAGATCACTCGAGATGATGTTCTTGACGCCGTCAAGGAGGGCCTCTCGACTCAAGGTCCGGCTAGTAAGGAGATTGAGTTCAATCGCCAGGACCTTTTTGACGCTGTTGCAGCAGGATTGGAAGGTGCACCAACGCCCATGGCAGGAGTTGGGGAGCAAGTCCTGGAGAAGATGCACGATCTAATCGAAGGCATGAGAGTCGAGTTCAAACAATACTCCGCGGCCAATGGAAGAGATACTGAGCAGGTCCTTGACGCGATGAAAGATGGTTTGGAAGTTCTCAGAGCGGACATCGAGACCTATGTTGATCGCGCGGCTGATGTTACCGGCAAAGACGAGATCATCGAGACTGTCAGAGATGGTCTTGAGCATCTGCGAAGAGATCTTGAGGGCAGCATTGCAAATTCACCACGGGCCCCGGAGTCCAACGGTAGCGGCGAGCTCTTGGATGCAATGGAGAAGGAGTTTGAACATCTTCGGCAGACTATAGCTACCAGCATGGTCCGAAGTGAAGGATCTGCCGATCACGATGACGTTCTCGACACTATCCGAGACGGATTCGAGGGCCTGCGCGGCGAAGTCTCACGCAGCGTTGGGAACGAGAACGCCAGTAGCACTATCGGCGTGATGAAAGAGGAGTTTGAACATCTACGAGAGACTCTTGCCACTACGCTTGTCAGAGGCGGAGCATCTGCAGACAAAGAAGAGATCATCGAGGCGCTGCAAGAAGGACTCGAAGCTGTTCGTGCCGACCTTGTGAGGATTCCAGTTCCAGTGAGCAGCGACGTCTCCAACACGGGTGAGCTTCTTGACGCTCTCAACGATGGTCTCGATGGTTTACGGGCGGATGTGGAAAAAATGGTCAACAAGCCTCTGGACATGACAGTCAACTACGAGATTCTGGACACTCTCAAGGAAGGCCTTGCAGGGGTGAGAGCCGACATTGATCGTTTACAAGCCACAACGAATGAAACAGATGAAATAACCACCAACAGAAATAGCGCAGTCGTGATCGCTGATGAGGGCCTTAGAAGGAACGATATCGAGAATCTCGAAGTGTTGATTGCCCAACTGCGAATCAAAGTCGAGGCACTGGATGCGATGCCGCCACCTCCCGCGGCAGCAGAACCCGCCCCGCAGCCCGCTGAGGGTATTTTGATGAAGGAGGATCTCGAAAGGATCGAGTCAATGCTGGTGGAAGTTCAGACTGCCGTAGCGCTCGTTGCAGCACGACATCGCGAAGATGACGATACTACTGTCAAGAAAGAAGACACAGATGCCATTGAAACTTTACTTCGCAATACTAAAGCCAAGATCGATGATCTTGTCTTTCCTGAACCCGAAGGCATGGCTAGGAGAGATCAACTGGAGGCCGTTGAAGCAATGGTCAAAGATACACGAGACTCTATGGACGACTTCGCGGCGCGTATCGACGCTACTTCTGCATCAAAAGAAGATGTCATTATCCTCGAGAATCTGCTTAAGGAAGTCCATGCTGGTCTCGAAGAGATGAGGGAAAAGGCAGCACCAGGAGATGATTCCGAAAGAATTACCAAAACGGACATTGATGCCATCGAGATGCTCTGCATGGATACAAAAACCCAAATTGAGGAGTTAACATTGCCTGATGTTGACACTCTTCCAACAAAGATCGAGTTGGCAGAGCTTGGTGGCATGGTGAAAGACTTCCAGGAAAAGATGAGTGTTGAAGCGGGATTGACAGCCCAAGCCTTCGAGGCTCGAAAGATCGAACATGGCGGAATAGCAGACAAAGTTGAAGACGTTAAGGTCTTTCTGGACGAAGTAAGAGAGGAGCTGAAAGGCAAGCTGGATGAAGGCCGGCAAGGTATTGAGGACCTTGCCAAAACCCTGGAAAGTCTAGGGGAAGCGATCGCTGCGAACAACATTACTACTGGTATCAAAGAGCTGATGGAAGTCATCACACGTGAGTTCGACCGCGCTCACGGCGATGCTGAAGGGGCGAGGCTCGACAGCGAAGATAGGCACGCGATTGTACTTGAAAAGCATGACGTGCATAGGGCCGCCATTGTTGTCGACTTGGCCTCGAAAGTCGACGAGAGATTCGATGAGATCATCATGAGATACGATAACGCACAACTCGCTGCGAAAGACAAGGCGAAAGAGTTTGGAGAAAATGGTGCAGAGCAATTGGACGTTTTGAATGGCACAAAAGCTGTTGCAGAGGACCTGAAAGTCTTGATCGATACACTTGGAACAACGGTCACAGAGTCATGCGACAGGATGAGCGAAGACTCCAAGACAGTCTTCAATCGTGTTGAAAGTACCTACAACAAACTTGAAGAAACACGCACAGAAGCAAAAGCCGAACACCAGCAGACAAGAGGCGAAGTTTCGAAGACTCTTACAGCTGTCGAAGGCGTGCAAGCACATGTCACAGAATACCAGCCCAAGATTCTGAGCTCTATCAAGGATGTCCTGTTGATCGTTGGTCAACACTACGAGCAGTCGCAGAAATCAGCTGAAGAGCTTAAAACCACTGTGTCTGCTATACCTTCATCCTTGGCCCTGCCGGCGATCACTGCACCACTGCCGCCCTTACCGTCCACTCGCGATGAGCCTGTCCCGGAACCATACGATGATACAGAAGTCCATTTGAAACTCGACAAGCTTGTCAATCATGCGACAGCGGCCGGCAAGTCTTTCGCCCAGATTGATCTCCTCGATCAGATACACCAGCAGGTCATGGCTACAGCGAGTGAAGTCAGTGAGTTTGTCGCCACGCAAGCTAAACTCATCACCGAAGACCACGACAATAAAGTTAGAGAGGCCGACGAAGCGGCGATCGCACTTGAGAAGAGATTGGCTCAGAAGGAACGGGTGGAAGCTGAAGTTGTTGGGTTGAACGAGGAGAAACAAGCGCTAAGGGCAGCGGTCAATAAGCTCATCCAAGAGAAGGAAGAGCTTGCGAATCAAAAGATGAAACTGGGTGCTGAGGTTTCGTCTCTTGAGACAGCTCTGCACATCCGAAGAGAGGAATTACATTTGATGGAGTCGAGAGCCGAGGGCCTCGAACGTCGTATCCTTGAAGGGGTCCTTGACCACTCCCGCTCGCTACTGATCTCAAGACCTACCGGTACGAAGGGTATGAACCTTAAGCGCGTCTCGAGTACCGCCAGTAATGCCACGACCGTCACGCGGACGAGCACGACCGGAACGGTAGCCCCTGGCACTGTGGCCAGTAGTGCCGTCGGAATGGCGCTGAAGAGAAGACAGCCTACCCTCGCCAATCCCGCCGGTCTCAACAAAGGTGACCGACGCATCTTATCTCTGTCCCAGATCACCGGCAACGCACCCGCCAACAACCAGATAACCCTAGCTCAACCTACAGGGCTCGGAGACAGAGGATTAGGAAACCTCAAACGCAGCCATTCCGTCAAGTCGCATTTCCCGGTTCGCAAGAGCTCGTGGGGTGGGCATAGCAGGTACGACAATAATGACATGCTAGCAGATAAGGAGAACTCTGTTTTGGCCGAGGCGGATGAGGAGGAGAGCGAAAGCGATACCGGCACAGAGCGCCGCACGAGTTATGGCACTGGCAGCGAGAGACGCACCAGCTACTCCGGGACTTACACCGATAGTTACGGGACTGGTAGTACGGTATCTGGGTCTGAAGCTAGGAGGAGGAGCTATGCTGCTTCTACAGTCGGCACTGTTGGGCGCGATGCGGACACTGTTGACGAAGAAGACGAGTCTGAGCGTGAACTGGAGCGTGAGCGCGAAGAGGACGACGAAGGGGCAGATGACCTCCGCGCGCTACCGGCTGTTGTTGAGGGCAGTGCATTGGCTGTCAAAGGGGAGATGAGCAATGCGGGCGAGATGATTGTGTTTGGCCATCCGAGTGATTCGGGAATTGGCACCGATGTCCCTACCGCTGCGTTGGAGAGTGGGAACGGGAGTGATTACTTTAGGAGGTAATAGGGGAGGGTGGTGGGGAGACGGGACTAGGGGGGGTAGTGAGTGAGTGGCTTGAGAAGAGCCGAGAGAAGAGAGGAGTGATGGGTTCGTCAAATGCGTTTATTGGTATTGGTATCGGTATTCTCAAGCGCATTGGTGCTCATGGTAGCGTGGTCTTTCTTTCTTCGTCGTGAGTTTTTTTTCTGATGCTGTCAGCACGGTCGAACACCGTTGTTGGGGATTGGCGAAAAGTAGATACTTTGTGGAAGTGTACCTGTGTCTGTCTGTGTCTGTAGGCTACAGAATGGATAGGAACATCTTTTCTAAAAATGAGGGCTTGCTTGAGTGTGTTGTGTCAGGGGTGGCTTAGAGTTCGATCCATCACGAAGATCGTCACGACAATCTATCTACTGATTATGACATGGACGTGAGTAGTAGGTAATCATAATATGGTATTGATATCCAACTCGGAAAGAAAGACAGACGATCAAATTCATCGAGTATCCCCACCTGAACGACCTACGAGCGAGTAGACTTCATCACAAACACAGTCACGACAATCGTCTAGTTTTGATAAAAGATTAGATATTGTAACAGTATCATTTCGTACCATACTTTGAGAAAGACAGACGATTTGTTGGGTATCCATACTAGAACGACCTATGAACCGAATCGGAGAAAAACGAGAATAGTAAGTCCCTTTCTCGCAATTACATACAGACCAACCAGCTACCCAATCCTTACTATCTTCAAGAAGACCCAATCCTACCACCCTGAAAAGTACATATGAACACGAACGTCAGT
>JAABUP010004156.1_pt1 | contig 24125 bp, 33 predicted proteins | sample 5559201 | NCBI WGS metagenome assembly JAABUP01 (sample SAMN10711887, study PRJNA513373) | rock metagenome | isolation source: Antarctica rocks | place: Antarctica
ATTAAATCCATTCTAGGAAGAGATGAGGCAGGGGCTTGTTCCTGTCTCTGATTTCTAGTATTTAGTGTTGCGGGGGAGAGCGGGGGCAGAGGAGCGGGGAGGGGGGGGGGGTTACGCGAAGCAGGGAGGGGGCTTACTCCTGTCATGATAAGGCAGCAGGCCGCCATTGAGGTACTCCAAATAAGTGTAGGGCAGGGAGGGGGGGGCACAGAAGGGCAGGGGAGGGTAGAATTGGAATGTGAAGCAGTCAGGGGCTTACTCCTGTCGTGATACGGCAGCAGGCCGCCATTGAGGTACTCCAGGTAAGTGTGGGGGCACCGTTTCATCTTTGCAGGCAAGACAGGCACTGGGGGCTGCACCCCTCCTTGCACAGGTATTGAGGAGGTGATGTACTCCAGCGATCTCTTATGAGAGGCCCTTGCACTGCATAGAAGAAGAATGCAGGTCTGTGACAAGCGGCTGTTGAAGAGGTGATGTACTTCAGTGATCTCTTATGAGATGCCCTTGCACTGCACAGAAGAAGAAGAACTCAGGTTTGTTACAGAGCACAGGAAGAGACAAGTGTGTGTGGCTTTTAGCAGGTATTGAGGAGGTTATGTAGTCCAGTGATCTCTTGTGAGATGCCCTTGCCCTGCACAGCAGAAGAAGAAGTCGGGTTTGTGAGGAGGTGATGCACTCCGGTGATCTCTTGTGAGATGCCCTTGCACTGCATAGAAGAAGAAGAAGAAGAAGTCAGATTTGTTACTGAGAGACAAAAGTGTGCTGGTTCAGCAGGTTTTGAGGTTGTGATGCACTCCAGTGATCTCTTGTGGGATGCCCTTGGATTGCACAGAAGAAGAACTCAGGTCTGGTATGGAGCACAGGAAGAGACAAGCGTGCGGCTATTGAGGTTGTGGTGTACTCCAGTGATCTCTTGTGAGACTGCACATAAAGAAGAAGAACTCAGGTTTGTTACGGAGCATGGGAAGAGATGAATGTGTGTGGCTTTTAGCAGGTATTGAGGAGGTGATGTACTCCAGTGATCTCTTGTGAGATGCCCTTGCACTGCATAGAAGAAGAAGAATTCAGGTTTGTGACGGAGCACAGGAAGAGACAAATGTGTGTAACTTTCAGCATGTATTGGGGAGGTAATTTACCCCAGGGATCTCTTATGACATGCCTGTGCACTGCATACAAGGCACCCTGAGATTGGTATCAAGCACATGATTGTCAAACATCCTTGCATGTGAACTGCATGCAGCCACAGCAGGTCATGCAACAACGCTGGGACTCTTGCCAAAAAGAAGATGGACAGGCAGACAGACAAAAAGACAGACAGACACACAGACAGGCTTGCGGGCATGTAGACAGGCACACAAACAAGCTTGTGTGCAGCTTCAAGAAGCAAACAACCAAAATGCAATCATCCAGCCTCGCCTTGATGGCAGTGTCTGTTGTGCCAGGCACTGCTGCTGCACCAAAGGCAAACACAAGTGCTTCTCAGATGTCAGCTGTCTGACTTTCTTGTCCAGGCAAGCAAATGTCTGTAAATACATGCAGACAGACAGACAGACAGACAGACAAGCAAATAGACACAGGCAGAGACACAGGCCCCCAAGGGACCTGTCGACCTTTCAGTGATGAGGTGCATAAGGGGGTGTCTGAGTTCTGTGTCCTGGCAAGCAAAAGTCTGCAAATGCATGCAGCCAGACACAGACACATTCAGAGACACAAGAGCCGATGCTCGTGGGTCAGGGTCTTAGCCTCAGCAGGAATTGCTGGCAACCATCGGGGTATGCCTTGTACAACAGGCCTATCATGACCCAAAACAAAAAAAGGGGACACAGAAGCCCCAAGGGCCTGCTGACCTTTCAGTGATGAGGTGCGTAAGATGGTGACTGAATTCTGAGTTTAAGCAAAAGTCTGCAAACACATGCAGACAGACAGACAGACACAGGCAGAGACACAGACCCCCCAAGGGGCCTGCTGACCTTTGAGTGATGAGGTGGGTGAGGGGGTTGCCCTTCATTCCTGGCAAGCAAAAGTCTGCAAACACATGCAGACAGACAGACAAACAGACATACAGACAGACACATTGAGAGACATAGACCCCCCAGGGTCCCTGCTAACCTTTGAGTGATGAGGTGGGTGAGGGGGTTGCCCTTCATGTCCTGCTCCCTCACAATCTGACTGGCCTCACTGAAACGCACAATCTCCTCATTCACCTCATTCACTCCCACAATCTGCAGGACAACATCTCAAGATCAGCACATTTGAAGTTGCCTGCTGATACACTGCAAGTTGTGATTGAGCTGCAGGTCTCTTAGTAGCAACAATCTCAATGTAATGCTGTCTGGCTCATGATGAGCTAGGTATGTGCAGGACAAGCCGTATGTCTTGTGCAAGACCTACCAATACACCAGCACTGACATTCACGTGATGCAATATCATTGAAATTGTTTGCAGCTTTGCTGCATTCCACAAGTCCTCGAACATTATTAGTAATACCTCCCTGAAAGGCACATGCTGGCATGGACGACAGGGGGGTGCAGGGGTGGGGATCAAGAGACAAAAGGGCGGAGATAAGAGGAGGAAGAACGCATTGCATGACTCTCTTGACCATAGCAGACAGCTTCATGTATCATATTCTTGGTCTAGTCAGCAAGGGCAACCCCAGGGTGACTTGGCCCCAAGGGCTTTTGCGCAAAGTCTGCCCTTCATACTACAGAAGGCCGCAATATTATGGGACTGACTAATGTCAAGCTTGAACCCTATACCTAAGAAAAGAGGAAGATGCCTTGCCATGTGCGGACATGTCAGCAGCATGCATTACTAACCTAGTCAGAGCTGCCAGGGCCATGGGACATTACATCCCACATGAATATGGTTCAGCACTGGAGGAAGAAGATCACAAGCAAAGCAAAGGAAGACTGACCAGAATGCCCAGTCTAGTCAGCACTGACAGTTTCACAGCCGCTGACCTGTCCCAAAATTTGGCCTTGCTGATCACATGACGACCAAGTAGCATGGCAAGGCACAGGGTGGCAGAGGAAGAAGAGGACTGACCGGTCTAGGCTCCTTGCCGCATGAGATGTCAACATCAAACACTCCTGGTCTAGTCAGCGCTGACAAACCCTTGGGCGCAGATTTGCCGCCAAATTCGACCCTGCTGGTGGCCAGGTCGCCTTGGTTGGGCCTGCGCCTCAGCAGGTATTTGTACACCGAGAACCCCTTCTTCCCCTTCTCCAGCCAGTATTTCACCTGTTACAGCACGTAACAAATCGTGCAAATCTCTATGGATATGTTTTAGCTGCGCCTCAGCAGGTACTTGTACACCGAGAACCCCTTCTTCCCCTTCTCCAGCCAGAATTTCACCTGTTACAGCACGTGATACATAACGAACATCTCCATGGATTTGTTTTAGCTGCGCCTCAGCAGGTGCTTGTACACCGAGAACCCCTTCTTCCCCTTCTCCAGCCAGTACTTCACCTGTCACAGCAAATGACAAATGTTGAACCCTTCTTCCCCTTCTCCAGCCAATACTTCACAACCTGTTACGGCAAATGACGAAAGTCGTATACAGTAATGACACTGTGTCGTCCTTGCTGTCTTGTTGTGCCTCAGCTGATACTTGTAATCCGAGAACCCCTTTTTCCCCTTCTCCAGCCAGTATTTCACCTGTCACAGCGTGTAATTCATCGTGCACGTTTTCATGCATGCGCGCACGCACACCTTATACACACACACATGCACAATTGTGTCAGACGCATCTGGGACACTGTCATACTGTGGTGCTGCACTGCAAACAAGACGATTTCATGATGATGCTTGGGATGCAGTGCATAGAGCAGGGCAAATGAACATGTCAGGTCAGGCTACATATGCTGTCTTGATTGACAAAAAACCTAAATGAACATGTTCTCTTTGTCATGTTTTTGCATGACGATGATTTTTAACAGTCTCTGCTTTTTTTAATTTATTTATAATGAAATCATCCAGGGTACAGGCTACAGAGGCCCCATTGGCTGGGCAATGCTGATTGGAGACAAGCAGTGCTGAATCTCATCCTATCAAACAACCCTAACAAAAGCGAAATACCTTTTTGTTGGGGTTTCCCAAAAAACAACAGTCATGAGAACCGAGGGGTTGTAAAGTTGTGCATTGGAGACAAGCAGCTGCATGGTAGGGCACTCACCACATTGTAGAGCCCATCATAAATGAACACCGCGCCGCAGATAGCGTCCTGCTCAATGTTGCGGCGTGTCACTCTCACAGGGATCCCCAGCTGGATGTTGCCAACCTGCATTGCAGTTTCAGTCAACCTCACGGGATCCCCAGCTGAACATTGCCAAAAGCAGTGCAGCTTCCCTTGCATCCTACTGGGATCCCCAGCTGAATGTTGCCAACCTGCAGTGCAGGTTTCAGTCATTCTTGTGGGGATCCCTAAGTGGAATTGTTCACCCTGCAGTGCAGCTTTCAGTCACTCTCACAGGGATCCCCAGCTGAATGTTGCCAACCTGCATTGCAGCTTTCAGTCACTCTCACTGGGATCCCCAACTGGACGTTACCAACAGCAGTGCAGCTTCACTGGGATCCCCAGCTGAACGTTGGTAAACAGCAATGCAGCTTTCAGTCACTCTCACAGGCATCCCCAACTGGATGTTCCCAAACAGCAGTGCACTGTTGAGTAAAAAGGACAGGCAACATTGCCCCTGTATGGGCGGTGATCAAGGCAAAGCCCAAGGGTGAAGTGTACTGCTTTTTTTCCTGTGAAGAACAAATGAATGGCAATTATGCAGATGTGGATGTTAAAACAAATTTGGCCTAATCAGCAGTGCCAGATTGGCGCCACAGACCATGACACAGTTGTGCAGACCAGCCATAGTGCCAGCTGCAGATTTCTGAGAAGCTGTAGGCTCATGGAACTTAACTCAACGCACACTCTAGCAGAAAGAACCCAGGCAGGGTGTGATGAAGGGCAAAAGGTATCAAAGTCAGCTATGACATTCAGTGCCAAGATGCAGTTGAGGCAAGTGATGTTTGGGGAGACTGACCAGAGCCAGGTTGCCCAGCCTGAGCTGCTGCTCACCATTCTGCTGCCTGTTGCCCAGCAGGTCATTTCCCCCTTGACCTGCACAAGCATCACCACATATCTGAGTCACTGCGTGTTACACGTTTTTCCATCATGCATTAATCTGCTGCTTGCTGCCCAGCATGGCTTGTCATCATGGGTTAAACTGAGACTGTCTTTCAAGATTGCTGCCCGCCATTCTGCTGCCTGTTACCCAGAAGGTCATTCCCTCCTTGACCTGCACAAGCATCACTGCATGTCTGAGTCAGCGTGTATTAGATATCTTGTCACCATGTATTGTTCTGCTGCTTGTTGCCCATCATGGCTTGTCATCATGGATTAGACTGAGACTGTCTTGCAAGGTCGCTGCCCGCCATTCTGCTGCCTGTTGCCCAGCAGATCATTCCCTCCCTGACCTGCACAACCATCACTTCATATGTGAGTCAGTGCGTGTTATACCTCTTATCATCAAGGACTCTTCTGCTGCCTGTAACCCAGCAGGTCATCTGACTCGGTGCATGGTACATGTCTTGTCATCATGGACTGAGCATTATATGACTGAGCTGTTGCAATGCAAAAGCCGCCAATGCTTGTTTCTTGGCAAGATGCAATACCTTTGTAGGTCAGCTCATGGCCATCATCTTCACACATGTCACACAAAATCGAAAGGCAGCTTCGTGGGGTATCAAAAGGCAGTGCATGGAAGGCAGAGGGGGCAGTTGAGAGGCAAGGTGCAGTACCTGTGTAGGTCATTTTGTGGCCATCATCTTCACACATGTCACACGATATCGACAGGCAGCTTTGTGGGGTACCAAAAGGCAGTGCATAGAAGGCAGATGAGGCAGTTGAAAGGCCAAGTGCAGTACCTAGGTAGGTCAGCTCATGGTCATTATCTTTGAACACTTCACACAACACCACAACGAAAGGCAGCTTTGCGGGGTATCAAAAGGCAGTGCATAGAAGGCAGAGGGGGCAGTTGAAAGGCAAGGTGCAGTACCTGTGTAGGTGAGCTCATGGCCATCATCAGCATCATCCTCATACCCTCCACACACCATGATGCTGGTTGCATACTGCAGACAGCTGCACTCATTTATATCCAATTCATACTTAGGAAATCATTCAGATGTTTATAGTAGATTCTACATGTTCTACAATGGGCAGAGGGCAGAGGAGAGCATTGAGAGGAGAGGAAGAGAGGGGGCGAGGGGGGGGGGGGGGGAGGGGAGGGGCGGGGGGGGAAAGGGCTGAAGTGCGGGGCGTCAGACGTCCTGGAAGCTGTTGGCACAGTAGATCACGACATGCACCTGGTGGTCAACAGCTGTAAACAGTCAAGCTGCTGCCTTGTTCTGCATGATCACGTACTTCAATGATTTAAATGATTGACATGAACATGTCTATGCTGTTGGCATCCAAGACATACGCTGTGCTTGCCAAAGTTGAGCCACAGAACTCTTAAATGGCACTGTATGTATCAAGCCGACAGAGCAAGAAGACTTGGAGGAATGGGTTGTGCGCAAAAGCAACAAAGAATGAAAGGAAAAGCTTACGCCTGTCAGCAATTCTGACAAGAGCTTCCTAATGTGGCAGGCCTAAGCTATGTGCAAAAGATGCATGCAGTGTTGACCACATGGAAGCTCACTATAGAAAAGGGGGGAAAATACTATATCTTTTGGCGTCAGCTTAATGAGAAGCCAAGTATTATACCGGACTGCCCATGGAAGAAGCTCAATATATACTTCTCTCTTGGCATGTCTTTGATTGAAAACGAAAAAGGCGTAGCCTATTCTTATCTTTTCTATGCAGTGCTGACCACAAGGAAATTCCAAACTTGTGCTTGTCTTTGATTAAGACCAAGAAGCATGATTTTTTCTTCTTCTTTTCTATGCAGTGCTGACCTGAGGACATCCAGCAATGGCAGACTTGGAGATGTAGTCAATGCCACCCAGGGGGGAGAAGTGCATCCCAACTACCCCCATCTCTGCCCTCAAGTAGAACCTGCAGCCAGCACCATCTTTTGCATGCACAGGGAAGTCTTACAAAATGCGTAACCAAAGAAACACAAATTTCAATATAAGGCTTTTAAGACAACACCAAAATGTTCACGTACAAGATGTGAGTGACAGAGCAGGCTGGCAGACAGACAGACACAATGTCAGACGCGATACCAAAAGATCATACACTACAGATGGCAAGGCCAGATGTGACCAGTCATTCCAGCTCACCAACAGACAGACAGACAGACAAGCAGGCAGGCAGATTGATAGATGCATAGACGTGTTGTCTGTTTTGAGAACAGCTGATATGCCATAGATGGCAATGCCAGACATGACCAAATGGACAGCAAGACAGGGAGACATACAGATACAGAGACAGACAGAGAGACACAGTGACTGCCTGTCATGGACAGCCAGGCCTATCAAGAAGGCATGCAACAGAGCCCTGTGAGGCAGCCCCAGTCACGCGCAGAGCAGCCTCAGTCACATGGGAGGAAACCCTAACCACATGGGAGGAAGCCCCAGTCACATGCAAGAAAGCCCCAGTCACATGCAAGGAAGCCCCAGTCAAACGCTGACCTGTCAAAGATGGCGATGCCAGGCACATGACCAGCCACCTTCGTTGTGTTGACTGTCGCTCCTGCTTTCTCCATCTTGGTACGTGCCACCAGGTCGGGCCGTTTGCTGATGGCTTTGCCTTGTGGATTGACCCCGCCAGAAGCAGCATGCCTTGCATCCTCAATCACCCTCGCCTGCAGAAAGTTGATGATCATGGACCATTCACACATACAATCAAGCACTTGTTCACTGTTTCATTCATTCAAGCACTTGTTCATGTATTCACTATTTCATTCATTCAAGCATCTGCTCATTTGTTCGCTGTTTAATTCGTCCAAGCATTTGCTCGACCATTCACTCACGCATTTGTTATTCATTCAAGGATTCATCCATTCATTCCTTCACTCATTCTTCACTCGATTGTTGTTCTCTTGTTTGTGGTTTATTCGTGCATCCATTCATACTGGATCTTTGCCTAAGGTCAGGTATGCACAGTCCTGAGGAGCTCCCTGTGTCAGGTACTGAACTTGCCAACCAGTGTGATGACGTTCAAACAAGCTTCTCTCTGGAGGCCGTTGGCAGAAATGCTTATTTTTGAGATGCGAAGAGAATTGCATGGCCCAGGCAATGGAGAATAGAAAGTGCCTCTCTGTACATCTTGCTATACTGGTCCTGAGCCTTGGAGACTTGGGCCCGGGCAGCAACATCCAGGATTTCTGCCTCATTCACATCCACACCAACTGCCCTATACGGCTCCTCACCTGTATCAAGCACGACACTCCTTCACCAGATGCTGTGCATGCTGCATGCAGTCAAAGGGGAATTTTCCCAGCGTCATTCATGCCCATGGTCCTGTATGTAGCTATACACTGTTTGAGGTAATGCTGTGCATGCTGCATACGGTTGAACAATTTCTCCAGGGTCATTCCCCCTGGTCATGCATGCTAGTGGTGTTATATGAAGCTACACATTCCTTGAGTCATTCATGCTAATGGTGTTATATGAAGCTACACACTTCTTGAGGTAATGCTATGCAAGCTGCACAAGATGACAAGGCATTTTGCCAAATGCTTGACTCACACCCAGGCTCCTAACTGAAAGCGCAAGAGATGGTGTGTTAGGCCTGCCACAGATGCCAGCTTGTCAAATCAGTCACAGCCAAGTGAGAGTGGGCACACCTGGTGCGTACTCATACACTTGTGAAGCTTCTGGAACAGGAGGAATGTCTGCAGTTGGAGCTGAATCCAGCTTCCTCTTCTTGTTGGCAGGAGGCTTGGCAGCTGCCTTGTCACCAGTACTCTTTGCCTTCTTGCTGGGAGACTGTGAAGGGCCAGCAGGAGCCTTTCTGCCCCTTGTTGCTGTTGGTTGTTGGGCGCTGTCAGGGTCCAGTGTATCGTGAGCTGCCTTGGCAACATGGCCTGCCTGCTCAAGAGGTTGTGATAAGGTTGCAGCAGGCTTTTTGTTGCGCCTGCTGGTACGTAGTTGCACAGCAGCTGCTGGTGGACAAACCTTCTTGCTGCACGTGGCTTTGTGTCTAGTTGCCTTGGGCTTTGCTGCAGTTGGCTCTTGTACTGCTGCTGCTGCTGCCTCTTGCTGAGGAAGTGCAGCAGAAGCTAACAGCTGTTGGTCGGGACCTGCCTCTTGAGGCTCAAGACTGCCAAAAGTCTGAGGCATTTCTGTGTCACATGCATTCAAGCTTCCGCAAGTCAGCCTGGCAGCTGCCTGCTCGCCCTTCAACTCGCTGTCGGGCGCAGCTCTGGCATAGTCTTGACCAGAGCTTGTGATCTTGCTGGAGTTTCCCTGTGATGCTGTTGCTGCCCCCACATATGCACCAGCTTGTGCTGTTAGACCGCGTTTGGGAACGTCCATCTGGGCGCTCACGGCGCTGGCAGCCATAATCAGAGATCAGGTTGTGGCGTTCAGCAGCAGCCCAGACAAGACCCCTGACCCAGGTGGCTGCGACAAGCGAAATGGCTGGGGAGTGTTTCCGCAGCTACGTGCGAGCCAGATTCGTGCGCACCTCGCAGGTGCGAATGGTTTGCTGGAAGACTCTGCCGGGAAGAGCAGCAGCAAGCAGTCAACCGTGCACACTGCAGTTTCAAATCAAATGATTATGCTGCATGCTGAGATGTGGGGGGCATCACAACACATGTATGGATGCATGCACAGATGGCTGACCAGATTGTAGGCAAACTAGTCAGAGGCAAGCACAATCAAACTCTGTCTGAAGTGATGCCTAACGATATGGTCATCTGAACAAAGCCTTGTGCTGCAGGGTTCACGGCTATTCTATTGCAATTCTCCTTCGCCAATTGGATAATCAATTATCCAATAGTATCGCCGTTGGCTACAAATTGGCATATTGGAGAGTTGTGGGGGGGGGGGGGGGTCGAAGGGGGGCAGAGGGGGGTCCTCCAACAGGTTTAGCTTTGCAATCATGTATATACATGCAAACCATGGTGAAATGTGCAATCATCTCAATTTTTATTGTTAGTCACTGTTAGCAGTGGCAATGCATAGCTACCTTGAGACAGCAATGATTGTACACCAGAGCTGAAGTGCATTTGTTGGGCAAGATACTGAATGATGTAGAGGGGTAAATGTGGTAACTCAGCAACGACAGTGAAATATTTTGCATTTTCACTTTCAGATCTGAAGACATCAATAGATGCACCTCGACAAGAGCTAACGCTGCACAGTGTTTTCGGAAAAAGTGCCAAAGGTCTTGACCGATTATCCGAAGTTACTCCACGTTGGATAATTGAATTATCCAACCGCCAATGGCGTAACCAAGTCTGGCAATACTCCGTGAACAATGTGCTGATCGAACTGCTGTATACATAGGACATCTGATCATCAGGAAATTGCTCTGCAATCAAAACAGCAAAAATGTTGTATAAACAGCAATAGTATTTAACAGCAAAAAAGGTTGTATTAACAGCAATAGTATTAACAGCAAAAATATTGTATTGATACATTATTGCAAGCTCACTGCAAAAATGCACCCGTTGTACTTCATAGTTGCCTTTCACTGTAATTCGTGTAAAGTGTTTGCCTTTGTGTATTGAGCACATAGCTGCAGCACAAATGACGCACATAGGACATGTCGCACTTTATTTGACGTTGTCGTAGATCTCAATCTCAGCTGTACCAATTTAAAACTCATCGTGATGCCAGAACAACCTTGAAAGGCCATCGGACAGTGTCTCGGTAACTGCGTGTCATGTCATGTCATGTCTTATGACTCTGCACGGCGAAGGCAACTTGTGTCAAGTGCATGTTCACACATGAATGCTCAGCTCTGCATACGAGATTGCATATTTATGCACAAATGGTAGTGCCCATTCTGTGACATGCGCCAAGGCTGTTGGTTCTGGTCTAGCCTGGATGCCATGGTTCGTGAAAAGAAAGCACATGCTTGCTGGCACATGCATATAACAAGCTGCCATTCAACAATGTGCAAAGCAACTGCATAACTTTATATTCAACCAATACAGTGTGTCATTCACAAGGCTTGCTCAATCGGGGAGTCGTCTTCAGGTATACACTCATATACTGATAAACTCCTGGCAAACAAGTATGTTTTTGTCACAACACAAATTTGCACCCTATCATCTGAACTTATCAAGCCTGTCAGCAACTCCTTGCATGATCCTGGCTATCACCTCCTGCCGCAGCTGAAGAAGCTTTGGCAGCGCTTTCTGGTAGTGCTTAAATTTTATGACAAGATACGCTTCACAAAATTGTGAGGTCTTTATCAGGCTCACTTTGTCAGAAAATGCTGCCAAGTCAATGATGCCCTCTGCATCTTTAACCGCATCCTCTCCTTTCTGTGTTTCATACTTGAGGACGTTCCCTTCCAAGAGCATTTTGTGTATGACCTCATCAGCATCCTCAAGCATGGACTGGTTGTTGTATTTGTGTGCAAAGGCTGCCAGACGTTTACCTTCTGTGAATGCATCAATCTGTTGAGGAGAGCTTGCCTTGAAAACGCAACGTGTGTAGATGTATTGCAAAGCTAGTTTCGCTGTCTCCTCTTTTGTGCCGATTAAGGGAACACTCAATACTGCAACGTGAGAGCTTCCTTGGATCACCCCAGAGAGATGAGAAGCTATAACGTCTCTGAGCACTGGAGATGCGGACATCAAGACGTAGCTGTGTACTGGAAGTACTTTGCCCTCTACCACACAGGCCATGTCAACAGCAGCACGTATCTGCTCCGGCACATGGCTGAGGTATTGCAGGTCTTTCAAGTTATCCTGGGCAAGCTGAACCAAATCAGCTCTGGTCAGGGCTTTCATCCGGGAGACTCACAAGTTCTGACCAAATGGCCTTGACCTGCACCACAAGGCACAATCTGCTCGGATCAGCTTGGGCCGGACCAGCCTGTTAGTTGTGGAATTGAAAAAGTCTGGCCTACCGTGTTCGCAGGCCACAATCGATTGCGCTGATTTACACCCCTGACGACGAGGCTCGCGGTCCGGAACGAGAACGAGCTCTGGCAAGTTTTGGCGACCAGTGACAAAGCTGAGAAAGATGGTTTCTACGCATTCCCTTCATCGGTCTTCTCTGTGTCAGCATCTTTAAAGTTGGTAGACGCTGAGCCGGGCAAGTCTGCAGAGGTTGCGCGCCAAGCCTCTTGTTAGGTCAACTCACATTTAGCTGTGATCTGGATGCAATTTATTCACTTTCTCCCCGAATTCGTGCTGCAACAGGTTGCTAATTTGCGCAGTACCTGAAGGCAAAGTTCTGAAGAAATGCCTGACGGAAAAGTTCGTGACATTACATACAGCGTTTCTGTACATGTTTGCTGCCAAGTGAAAACAATTACATATCAAGTTGTACACATAGAGCGTGCCAGCGGCCTAGGCCAGTACATAGCTACCTGCAGGGCCTCTACCAGGCAGCTGCCAGGGCCTCTGTGCACAGATTTAACATAAGCAGCTGCAGCTGATTGCTGTGTTGGTCATCTGTGGTCAGTATGCAATCAGTGCACAGACGTCATTGCTAGCCAAACAAACTGTAAGCTGCTTCTCAGCATTTGCAAATCAAGCTTCATACTCTGTTAGGCTCACTTGTCACAAGACTGTTCTATCTATGCAATTTGCAAGGCAATGTGTGGTCGCTCATTTCTACACAAACAAGAACAAGCCGCGCAGACGACCCCTGAGCTGGATGTAAATCAGGGCTGTCATAAATTGTCCGCAACTAAGCCATCTAAATCCAAGACTAAGCTAGCTGTTGAGGTGAGACGTATTATGGTAATAGGTGTTGGGATGGTGCCCAACCTCAACGATGGCCTTCGTGAAAGTACTCATCCCTGATGATCACCATGCAAAGAATGAAGGCATGATCATAGCCTGGCGCAAGGTCCACCTTATAGCTCTGTTTGTCAAGAAAGATGGCTTCCCCTGACATCATCCGCGTCACCTACACCAGCCAAAGCAGTCAGCTGACAACAGATCAGGCCTGCCTGCTCATCTCAGCAACACACTGCTGTTGCTCTTGTTAGCAACATGAGGTAACTCCGGCAATGTGGAAGGACAGCAGACATAGAATAGGGTGTCATATGAGCAGACTACGTAGTATACTGACAATGCGTTGTTGTTGTGGACAAGGACGGCAGGCTTAGTGGAGCCTGGCACATGTGACCCACAATGTCATGCAGGTACATATGCATATGACATTGCTGTAATTTAAAATCGAACAGGGATTGCCATGTGTATGTTGCAAAATGTGCTACTTAGACCCTCAAGCAAAGCTTCTTCTTTTGCCATGCTGTGTACACTGCTCATCACTCAAATCTGCAGACTTGATATGCTGCACTTCAGGTGTAGCTGGTCATTCAGCTTGAAAATGCAGACTTGCAGCTGAGTATGCAAACTGCAAAAGACTCACATGTCCAATGGCTTGTCCTCTATGCAAGATGTCCACCTCCCGTCTACCAACAATGTAACCCCTGGCACGCAGATGGTACTCAACATCATCACTTCCGGGCAATTTGGCTTGAACACCATGGTGCATTGTAAACAGCTCCTTGTTGACGCTGGCTACTATCGATGAGTCATCAGCATGAGGCCCTCTGCAGATGACCCACTTGTTCTTCAGGCTCATCAGCTGCAGCAGTCATGACTAAAGGTCTTATTAGCAGGTGATCAATTGTGCATCATGCAGCCAGCCATGTGCTTCATTCTGCAGTGATGCAGCAATTTCGTAGTTCTGCAGTGACAGAACAGAGCATGGACTGTGTACTGATCAGCTGCATAGTTTGACACAAATGCAGGGCATTGTTGCTGAATGAGACATTTCCATTCAAAGTGTCCAGATCAATTGCAACTTTGTACAAATGGATCATGTCTGACTGCAACAATAGTAGCATGCACACACACTAGGATGATGACCGTCTACAGGCAGGGCTGTTTGCAGAGCACACCTTTTCCTTCAGTGCGCAAACAGGGTTGCCTGCAGCATCCTTGAGTACCCTGTTTCCTCTCATTGTCATGACCTTGCTGTCAACTGTGAAGGCTAGGCCACCTTGGCCGTCCAGAATTGTAACATCGCCCCCACTCCAGCTGAGCAATTTGTCCTTGACATAGAAAGTCGTTGGCCAGGGTGCACAAAACTGAGATCCCACGATGGTTTGGAGCTGTTGAGGAGCTGCCTGTTGCGTTGTTGGCGTTGACTGCCACTGCGGCTGTGATGTGTTTTGGAAGCCCTGCTGTGGATTCGAATAGCTTGCCCGGGCTGGAAGCCGCTGCTTTGCGGGTATGACTGTGAACCACTTTGCGCATGAAACTGCGGGCCTGGAGCGGATAGAGCACCGAATTGCTGATATGATTGCTGCTGTTGCATCATGCTGGACTAAATCGAACGCAAGAGCCTCTGAGAAGCTTTTCTCAACGCAAGCGAGTTCTGCAGATGCAGAGGTTTACTGATACAAGCTTTCACGAAAGACAGCCAAGACTGTCAGCAGCTCGTCGGCTCGAACGTGAAGGTGATTGTACAACTTTGCTGGTGACAATTTATTGCCTGATGCTATCGGAGGTGTCGGAAGTCTGGCAAGTATACAGGTCCGGCTTCCGAATCCTTCTGTCAGCTAACGCCAGGGCTTATGCATTTGTTATGCGTCATCAAATTTGTCATGCGAAGGAAGCGAAGCAGCTGACCTACGTTTACGCACAGATCTGCATACATTTTGTTAGCTAGTCTGAAATCGTGGCCTGACACGCTGTGTTGACAAGGTCTAAAACACTTGCAGCATGTCAGGAATAATCGTGCAACTGCATGTCTTTCGTGCGAGATCAGTACTCACACAGGCGCTATCAAACTTTGCACAGTACTGCTACTAGTGGCAACAGAATGACAGTCAAGAACTTTGTACCACAATAATGTTTCTGCAGGTAATCGAAGGCAATCAAACAATTTTTCTGGCAGCAAAAATGCTTGCCACATATTATATAAGCACTCACTCAAGTGCACGGTCAGCCAAGGACGCTAAATTGTGAAGAATATATATATGGAAGATGAAGGCAACCCTACAGGGAATGTCATCTCTTACCCACGGTTGGCACATTGGCGGCTAGTGATGTGTCACCAGAATGTCCTCTTGAGTCAGAGTCGCCTGTCTTGCTGACAACCCAAATGATCATGAGTCCTAAGGACAGTATATAATGGAACGATGCCTTCGAGATCGACACTTTTGGACATTGAAGCATGCAGGAGTTGCAGCTGGGTCCAGGACTCCTAACACGTCACAAGTTCCTGCCTATCCACCTGTGTCGCCAAGCGTTTGGAACACTGGCGATTGTTCAATTTTGCTGGCACATCAGATTTAGCTTCCTTAGGCCAAATACCATGTTGCATCGTTTGGCTTGTCACATCCTCGCCCTCTCAGCTATTTGCTTACCAGATGTTGCAGCTACAGACAGTTGGTGGCTCTTGTCCCCATCTGCTTTGCTGTATCGTGCAGACCTTTCGCTTTACCCTTTGCGGCAGCCAGGTTGCAAATCCTTTGCTGCTCATCAAAACTTTGTAGACCAATGAAGTGATCGCATACCGGACAATCGAGCTTGTACATTGATGCATAAAGCTGTTGGTGCACTGTGCTTCCAGCTAACCAGCTGCAGCCCGGAGTAGTTGCCGACTGCAGCCTCTGGTCGCAACTACGGTCCCGCGACTCAATTATTGGACCCTGTCTGTCCCCTTGACCCGTCAACTAACTCTGGCATCAAGAAACATTGATGTCTTGCAGTTGCTTCGAGACCCTTTTGCCGTATAATCTGGATACCCCATTTTCACATGCTCTGCTGCTGTGTGGTTCTGCAAGTTGATACATCTTCTTAGGCTTTTGGTAACCAAGTCTGCAAGTGGTCTTTGCTAGAGCAGGCTGTTACGCACTATTTGGGCTTTGCAGTGCGCGCCTGTCCATATTTTGTCATATATGTGCGAATGAATGTCGCAGGTGTACACACCACCATGGGTTCAAACACCTTGGAGAATCTCCCATTGGAAGCCCTCGACATGGTGCTGTGCTTGCTGGACCCCCCTGCGCTTCTCCATCTTCATGCAGCAACTGGTGCAGGCATGCCAGCAATTGCCCAGCGAATTATCACCATGAGGGCTGTCCACCATTGCGCTCACCATTGGTTCCATCTCTCTCAGAGACTGGCACAACCCCGCAAAAAGCGCCATAATCATGAAAGACGCCGTTATGCACTTCGCCGAGGCCAACAGGTCAACCCGTACACAAAGCATGAACTTATTGAGGAGCTGCGGTCTCAGATCAGCCACATCAACGATGTTGCTGCATTTGTTTACCATTGGGTACCATGCCAATGTCTTGCTTGGAGATGTCAATTGTATTATCCAGTTGGTCCTAAACGTGACATTAAGCCTGAGCACGAGGAGCGCTTGGACAGTCTCAACAAGAAGATACATGAGGCATTTTCATTCGGTTATCAGGGCTATGTAGATTTTTCCAACCAGACAAAAGATCCAAAGAACAAGGTCAAGGAGTTCAGCGCCTTCCGTGGTGACGTCCAGTCCCATTCAGAGTTTCATGACCAGCTGCTATTTCTTTGCACATTGCACAGGCTGCAGCAGCTCAACCCTGAGGCTGTCTTAGCTCGCCTGCATAGTATCTTTTCAAGATGCTGTCGTTTTGACCTTATGCTGGCTTTGCGTGTGCTGTGTCTTGACGGGACCAACAGCGCTACACAGGCTGAATATCAAGCAAGCAAACAGGAATCACCTGCAGTTGACATTTTTGCAGCATTTGCTCAGAATGAGCCACACATCAGGCAAACAGTGTCACAACTGACAGCTATGCAGAAAGAGGAAATGACATGTTGTGTACAGACAATGGTGAACAATCACCTTGTGCATGTTCAGGCAGATAGACGTCAATATGTGATGCCTAGGTGAGACAGAATTTCAGACTAGGGTGTCATATGCACTACATTGATTCAGAAAGTTTGTTTGACTTCTGTTGACAATGTACGTCAGCACCATATTTGGGCCTTGTGCAGCATTGGTTGCAATGACCAATTTTGCCATGCATGTTGTGTACCCTAGTGAAATTGTTGTTTCTGGGTTGTGAATAATTCTTGCACTTGGTCAGAGTTCAGCTTAATCGAATAGGTTGTCACTCCATTATTCAACTTTTGCATGCTTTTACTGGCTGCATAAACCCGGATTTGGAATGCCGCATTTAGAATGTTCCACCTGCAAATATGATGACCTGTCACAACTGTGATTGACAAGGGTCACAATCCATGTAACAGCTGTGACCCTTGCAGCTTCCAATAAGACGCAATAGTTCCTGGCTCAAACACGCTTGAGTACACACTTATCTCAACACCAACGACGCTTGATACTTATGCAAAGGTCCACAATGTACCCAATGACAGACAATATGTTGACGAGAATCAGTAGTGACATAGCGTACACTGCATGCAACCCCGTTCACTCCTAACACACCTGTCATCTAGATCCACTGCCTTGCTCACAAATTGGTCCTGTACCTGCCCTGCTTTTCCCTCTAGTGCTTTTGAGACTCCCATTGGATGTTTTCTGTCCCACATGTCTCAAGCATGTCACTTTTGATTAGTTTCCTAACTAGGGAAAGTTAAGAAAACAGCCCTGCGCAATGATTGCGCAGACTATCTTTGTTTGCCGTGTGGTACATGATATCATGATCAAAGGAGAGTGATTGGTTAGCACATGTGTACAACACCTCTATAAGTGCATCATGTGCAGCCGACAATGTCCCCTTACGTTCAACTTGATCAACTGAGGATCAGTTCAACGAAGCAGCTGTGCAGCTGTAAGCAGTGTTGGTGTACAAAAGGCACAGGAAACATTCGTGTGTTACCAGTCTTCAAAAGGCAGGCCAACAGCAATCTGCAGGCTGTCACTTGCAGCATCTGGAGCAGAGACCTGATCTCCTGTGTTACCAGTTTTCAAAAGGCAGGCCAACAGCAATCTGCAGGCTGTCACTTGCAGCATCTAGAGCAGAGACCTAATCTCCTGTGTTACCAGTTTTCAAAAGGCAGGCCAACAGCAATCTGCAGGCTGTCACTTGCAGCATCTAGGGCAGAGACCTGATCTGGGGTGAGGCGCCAACCTAATGCACCAGCTGCGCTCTGTGCATGCTCATAGCTCTTGGAACCTGCAGCGTAATCAATGCATGTTCAAAGTGACAACATACCAATAATCTCAATGGTATCATGTAATATATGTCTATATATACACACAGTGCATGCTCATAGCTCTTGGAACCTGCAACACAATCAATGCACGTTAAAGAAAGGAAAAGACTACGCCTTCTGGCATCAATTTGTTGAGAAGCCAAGTATTATACCGGGCTGCCCAGCTGAAGCATGTTAAGCTAAATGACAAACTGATGATCGCAATGTAGCAAGGGGTAAAAGTGTTTGTGTACACACTATAGTAATGGTGATGACAGGAGCAAGTAACACTGAATACAACAGTGGCAATGGTACTTGGCAGTGGCCATAAGAAAAACATGTGTGCCAATGATGAGGATTGCCTGCTTGCGTAACACAAGTTCAGCAGCCCACCAGTAAAGACAGGAACACATAACAGGACAAGCAAGGTCTCAGAGGAGTCAGCACATGAAGCAGCGTGCGCAACACAGCGCAGTACAGCGCAAAAGAGCAAAGTAGGAGCACAGCAGCAAAAGGCAGAAAACTTGAAGAACACAAGCACAAAAAAGCCACCAACAGTAGGGATCGTGCCTTTGCACATGACCTGACACAGCAGCAGAAAAGAAGAAGACCACAAGCACAGAAAAGCTCACCAACAATAGGGATTGCGCCCTTGCACATGACCCAGTTGATGGCTACTTGTGCCGGGGTCTTCCCGCCATGCCCAGATCCAATGTCTTTCATCAGCCCCACCAAAGGCTGCAGCTTCTCTAGTTTGTCATCACTGAAGATGGCAGTTCTTGGTCCGCCAGGCTTCTTGCCGCCGGCTGTGTACTTGCCTGCAATACACCACACCAACAGCATGACATGGAAGGTAGCTTTGGGCTGTCGCCTTCGGAGGCTCCCATTATGATTGCTGAAACATGTAATACATGTTTCTTTTCTTAACATGGAAGGTGTGGTCAAGATTGCCAGGGATGTTTTGCTACTATCCCGAGAGCTGCTAGCTGCTTACTTGCCTGCAAAACATCCCGCCAACAACATAGCATGGAAGGTGTGGTCAAGATTGCCGGGGATGTGAGGAGTTCATCAGGACAATCAAGAGCAGCAGCTACATCAGCTGAACCAACACTGAAGATGATGCTTGTTGGTCTGCCTAAATTGTCAGAACATTTTGGTTCCATGCCCACAGTGAGGGTTGTGCATCAGAGCAATCAAGAGCAGCAGCTGCGTCAGCTGATCCAACACTGAAAGGAGGACTTGTTGGTCCACCTAAACTGTTGCTGTGAGCTGCTTGCTTGCCTGCATCACACGACAACGAAATGTAGGAACCTTGGCATGAAAGGTTTGGTCAAGATTTTGCTGCCATGATCCAAGTATGTGTGCTTGATCATTATGACATGTCCAGATTGAGGGCATCTGTGCTGCTGCTAAGGCCCGTCCAAACTTCCCCCTGCCCCTACCCCCCTCCCCCCCTCTGGGTTTTGCATCTCAACAAAAGTTGTGCTTCACGAGTACAGCCGACCACCCTCATCAAGCCTCCCAAGGGCTTATATCATATTTTAAAGAGTTTTCCTGTGTTTAGCAGTTTCTTCAGCCTATAATGACTGCAATCTATCAGGCTCATTGCCACCCATTTTGCATCTTGCAGTAGTGAGAGCGTGGGGTTGCGTGAGACCTCCACACTCATTTCCTGATCATGCTGATTGTCAACCTTTGTGTGTCTGCAGTAGCCAAACAACATACTGTGCATAGTCAAAACAACATGCAATGCATTTCTGGGCCTTTGCTGGCGGGTTCCCTTCTTGTTGACACAGGCAGCCTTTGCGCACCCTCACATTGTCGGGTAGTGGGCAGAGGTTTTCTGCCTCGCAAATGCGTCTTTGGCACTCGCCCTGTCAGCGCACACCCCTTGAGTGCAATTAGTGTCTCATGTTAGTGCATGTTGGCTCACAGGGCTAGGGTTCAGGCACACCTAGTAGGTACCTGGCAGGAACGATTAGCTGGAATGCCTGTAAACTATTATTATTATTATTACATTGAAAGGCAGCGCCAGATGGGGAGCCAGCAAAGGGCAGCTTGCCAAGCAGCAGGCCGTGGGATGGGGAACACGAGGCAGCCCTTGAGCACCCTCAAATTGAAAGGCAATGCTAGACAGGGTGAAATACCCCAGCAAAGATCGCCCTTAAATCGAAAGGCAACCCGGATGGAGTAAATGGAGCCAGAAAAGGGCAGCTCACCAGTCAGCAGGCCTTGGAAAAAAAGATAATAGGCACTTTTGAGTACCCTCAGATCAAAAGGCAATGCCAGACGGGGTAAAGTACCCCAGCAAAGATCACCCTTAGATCAAAAGGCAAACCCAGATGGGATGAAAGGAGGTGCCAAAGGGCAGCTTACCAGTGAGCAGGCCTTGGGAAAGGGGAGAGTAGGCAATGACGCTCACTCCTAGCTCCTTGGCTTTTGCCAGCAGGCCTTCCTTCTCATGCTTCCTGTACAGCAGGCTGAACTGCACCTGGTCACTGGCCAGAGGCACGCCACTGTCCTGCACACACAGCATCACACTCAGCGACCAAGGTCTACAGACAGAAGAAGAGCAATGCCAGGGAGAAGAAAAACAAGATTGTAGAGAAGAAAGCATCACACTTGCCACCATTTTTGATGACGTGTGCAAGACCGTGGTGTGCCTGTGGCCAGTGACCAGTTGCAGTTCAGCCTGCAGTGTAAAAAGCCTTGTCTAGACACCTGCTCTTCTTCTCCACGTGCAATTCTCTTCTTCCATGTGCATAACAGTAATCGCTGAGTCTGATGTATTGCATGCAGGACAGCCATTTGTTTTACACATGGAAGAAGGGGTATGCTTTGCACGCACAGCATCAGACTTAGAGTCTGGGTTTACAGATGGAAGAGGAAGAACGCCTTAGAGAAGAAGAAGAACAAGAGTCTAAACATACTGCAGGCTGGTCACGGGCCAGAGGCATGCCACTGTCCTGCACACACAGCATCACATTTGCAACCATTTTCTGCAGACAGAAGAAGAGGAATGTCTTGAAGAAGAAAAACAAAAGTCGAGACATACTGCAGGATGGTCACTGGCCAGAGGCACGCCACTGTCCTGCATGCAAAGGCATCACACATAGCGACGCATGTTGAAGATGGAAGAAGAGGAATGCCTTGCAGAAGAAGAACCAGAGTCTAGACATACTGCAGGCTGGTGGCTGGCCACAGACACGACACTGTCCTGCATACAAAGCATCACACTCAGTGTTTTGAGTTGCACGCGGAAGAAGAGGAATGCCTTGAAGAAGAAGAGCAAGAGTGTGCACATACTGCAGGCTCGTCACTGGCCAGAGGCACACCACTGTCCTGCACACAAAGCATTACACTCAGAGTTTGGTTTTGCAGGTGGAAGAAGATGAATGCCTTGGAGAAGAAGAACAAGAGTGCAGATGTGCTGCAGGCTGGTGACTGGCCAGAGGCACGCCACTGCATACACAGCGTCAAATTTACAACCATTTTCTGCCTTAAAGAAGAAGAACAAGAGTGTACACATACTGCAGGCTGATCATTGGCCAGAGGCACCCCGCTGTCCTGCAAATGCAGCATTGCAGTCACATATTCTTCCTGGAGACAACGGAGGACTGCGAAAGGAGGAAGAGGAACAGTCTGCATATATGCAGACACCATCACTGCAAATGGCACGCAGGGCCAAGCTGAGACTATGTGTTCTGCCATTGTATTTTATCATTTGGCAAGCTAAGCTCCTGGCATTTGCAAACTTCACACCATTGTGAGTTCTACGTCATGGACTACACACAGCGTGCTGTGCCTGATGTGAAAGCAGAGGAAGGAAAAAGCAGAAATAACCCCCAAACACCAGAAAGCAGAGCCTAAAGACGCTTTCCTGATGCAGTTGGTGTGCTGTGTTCTGTTGATGCTGTGGTTGTGTCAGACTGCAGAAGTATGTTTGGTGTTGGTGCCAAGCTTTGTCGGCACGCTCTGGACAAGCCTCTATTGAGCATGAAAACATGCCTACCCAGCTGACATGGTACAGGTGTATTTACCACAGTCTTTCATACACATTTGTTTCAAATCTACATGTGCAACAATTTTGCTGTGTGATCTGTAAAATGTCCATGTACATGGTATGTGTAACTCAAACATGACATGGTGTTGCACATGTTTGATGCAAGAGATTGTGTTGGGATTGTTGCTGCTTGCCAGCATGATGAAGAAGAGGATGCCATGGGCGAGCTGCAACCTGTTGACATGATGTAGAAGAGGGGAACAGGAGTCAGCAGAGCGTGGCAGAGACAACAGGCGAAGGCAAGGAAGAAGAATGAAAGGGATGCACTCTCATTCATAATGCCGTTGATGTGTTGCACTCTGTTGATGCTCTGTTGATGTGATGAAGAAGAGGAAAGAGGGGTCAACACAGGGCAGCAAAGATAACAAGCAAGAGCAAGACAGCAGAAGGAAATGCAGTTTCACCTTCATGATGTTGTTGACACGTCGCATTGTGTTGACATGACAAAGAAGCGGAGAACAGGACATGACAGGCAAGAGTGTGAAGAAGAAGAGAACGACCAAAACCCCACCTTCATGATGTTGGTGGTGCGCCACATTCTGTTGACATGAAGAAGATGAGAACAGGACACAACAGGCAGTGCAGGAAAGAAGAAGAGAAGGACCGGATCCGCAACTTCATTTTACCGTCGGCGTATTGACATGATGAAGAAGAGGAGAACAGGACACAGCGGGCAAGGGCGAGGAAGAAGAGAAGGACCAGATCCTCACCTTCATTATGCCGTTGGCACGCTGCAGTCTGTTGACATTGTAGTTGGACACCCCAACAGCTTTGGCCAAGCCCTGTTGATGACACTTGATTAAGCCCTTGCAGAAAGCATCATTTGCCCAAGAGTTGAGGACTGGAAAACCCGGCCAATGAATCTGATACAGATCCACACTTTTCTGATTCAGCCTGTCCAGACTACCCTGAACACAGTAACACAGTCATTACATATGTTGTTCCACGTAGAATGATGTGAAGCACTGAAGCATCATTTGCCCATGAGTAGAGGACAGGCAAACCCGGCCAATGAATCTGGTACAAGTCCACGCTCTTCTGGTTCAGTCTGTCAAGACTGCCCTGAACATAGTAACGCAGTCATTGAGTATTTTGTTCTATGCATAAGATGATGTGAAACTCTGCAGCACTGGTGTTAGCTTCTCTGATTCAGTCTGTCCAGTCTAGCATGCACACACTGATGCAGTCGTTGAGTATTTCGTTCTGTGGAAGATGATGTGAAACAATGCAGCACTGGTGCTAGCTTCTCTGATCCAGTCTGTCAAGACTAATATGCACATTCAACTAATTGTGTGAAGGATGAGGGGCAAAAAAAGCAAACAAAAAACACCAAAAAGGTGGGTCAAGACTACCATGCACGCATCAACTAAATGTTGGTGGGGTCAAGACTACCATGCACATAGTCAATGAAATATTGGTGTTGGCTCATAAGAATTGATGAAGCCAGAGTGCCCTGCACGCAGTACAACAGACTACTGGGTTTAGCTCTTTTGGTTGAGTGTGTCAGGTCCTGGATTGCCCTGCACACAGTCAATGAAGTATTGGTGTTAGCTCTTCTGACTTTGTGTATCAAGAGTGCCCTGCACGCAGTACAATAGATCATTGGATTTAGCTCTTTGAGTTCTAGTGTGTCAACACTCCCATGCACCATGTAGCGCAACGACCTAAACACATGTATCTAAAGTACTCAATCAATGTTACATTTAGGTTCTCACAGTGCGACAAACCACTTTGAAAGCGTCTGTTCGCAGCACTTTGCGAAATTACAGTAG
>JAABUP010004158.1_pt1 | contig 24111 bp, 1 predicted proteins | sample 5559201 | NCBI WGS metagenome assembly JAABUP01 (sample SAMN10711887, study PRJNA513373) | rock metagenome | isolation source: Antarctica rocks | place: Antarctica
ACTTAGTAACTATAGTAAATCCTCGGCTAAAGGCGTAGTTCTATATACGAGTCTAAGTATCGTCCGGTATCTTAAAGACCTCGTCGGCCTTAGGTAGGAGGAGGTGGGTAGCGGGTATAGTATTAATAGCCTTCTATATAATAGGCCTCATCTCGGCTTCTAGGCGGGAATGCGGGGCCTAGGTCGTAGCTATAGCGACGGCGATAGAGAAGGTATAAGGTTATAGTGCTGCGGAGGAGTCGCTATATAGTGGTATAGAGGAGGGAGAGCTATGGCGTATATAAGGTGGAAGACTCGGAGAGAGGCGGTGAGTGGGTTATCTAGGTAGTTAGGCAAGTTAGCCGAGTTGTGCGTTGCGCTCCTATCTTGCGCCCCACGGACTTCCCGGTCGTGCATTCGTCCTACTAGATATTAATGTTCTTATATATATCGAAAGCACTGTTCTTCCTAGGCGCTCTCTTCTGTACCTACAGCCTATTATGTAGATGTTACCGAGGCCGTTAATAGCTGTGTTTACCTGAAGCTGTCATCGTGGCCATATGTCCCGCTAATATTTTGGATCCTCCTTCGCTGTCTCATCTTCCGTGCCACTTGTCCGGCCGAAAACTGAATTCTATGCTCCGGGGAGGTGTTAAGGGGGCTTCGCGTTAGGTCTACGATAGTTGAAGACTCGGATAAGGATAGCTAGTAACCGTTGAAAGATTATAAGCTCTTAATAACACCGGCGTTGCGCCGAGCATCTCTACTACTATAAGAGGTATCTAGTATTAACTCTAGAAAGCTAAGGTACTTATACCTTAATAAGCCTTTGAACTAATACTTCCCATACGACCTACTTTCTTAGCTTTATAACGCCACCGGATAACCCTTCGCTAAGGCTTTCCCCGCTTAGATAACTCGTTACGCCCTACTATTACTACTAATAGCTTATATTATATTTAGGCATCGGTAGGAGTAGTGTATACGCTCCGGTACATTTTGCTACCGACTGTTACCTCCAAATAACACGTGTTATAGAGTATCGTTACGTCGAGGTTATTCGGTTTCAGCCGGCTAGGTAGAGTCCAATCCTTTTACTCCGCTTTTAAAGCGTCTTTAAGACAACCTAAGTACTTAGTTCTATATAAAACGGCATCCGCGGCGTCGCAGAATATGCCTACTTAAGCTGTGACTAAAGAATGTATCTAAACGGCTCTTAAGTAGCTTTTAAAGGAGGCGAAGATAGTAAAAGAGATACGGGACACCCCATTCGAGTACCTAAGCGGTTCGGACGCCACGGAAGAGGTTAAGCGTTAATAGTTTACTATAAGTGCATTACTGACAAGAAACAATTAAAAGCTAAATATAGTAGTTACTATTAAACCTATAATAAACGGCGCAGAAGTATAGAGTGGACGTGAAATTAACCGACTAGACTAACCTTCTTTCTCTAAAACCGGTTCGCTATTTAACGACGACGGTTAAGCCTAGATATATTAAACAACCTTCCCTAGATACTATTCTCGTAATTATTGCACTTAACCGCTTAACTTATCCTAACGGTCTACCTCGCTAGGATCCTTATTAACCGGTAGTTCTCGAATAGGGCTAAGACCTAACTTTATCTAGGGATAATTCGCAGACGTTTAATAGTTAGGGAGGAGGTATCGCATATCTAATAGTGTTGAGAAAGGTATATTTATAAGGAGTTACCTATCTTCTATCTTTGAAGGCGGCTACTTCGGCGATACTTATAGGTTAATATAATACGATAGGTGCATCTCGTGAAGTCGGAATAGCATAGTAGTCATCGGTTTACGACTAATATATATACTGAAATTGTTGCACTACTTACAAGTTATCGAGCGGATACGAATTCTGGTATTATTATAGTATTTGGAGGCTCTTAAACGGCTGAAGATACGGATTCTGGAACGGCTAGGGCTCCTCGAGCAGCTGAAGACACGGATTCTAGAATAGCTAGGGTATCTGAAAATTCTCGAGCGGCTAAGAATGCGCACTCTGGCTCATCGCTTTCCTACTCACTTCCTCGTTATATTAGTCTAAAATAATCGCGTAATCTAAGGCTTAACTTACCCGTTATAAAATTATACTCTCTTTCTGTCGTAGTAATAGAAAAAGGTCCCGAAGGTGTGTTCTGGAAGGGCTAGACTATAACCTCGGAATTGTATCCTTCGTTTCGTTACCCATTCTCTACTTATATAAGTATTACGTCGAGACCGTAAGAGGCTTTTACCTACGATGAGAAGTAACTTTCGCTACTTATAATAGAATATTTATCCGCGACAAACTACTTATAGCTTATTCGTTAGCTTAGTGTTAAGCTTCTAAGGTTTGGGAATATACTATTTAACTATCCATTATCGACTGTTAAATAATGAGGGCGCTGTTATTCGTCGATCGCTATTAAATCTTCAGCTCTAACGTTAACTTAATAGGAATCCTTTTAGCCTCGATAACACCCTTTAGCTAGAGTAGAAAGACTCGTGTATAACGACGAAGTATTACTAGCCTTTGGCGACCTATTATTCTCGGAAATGTCCTCGACAATATCCTTAATTTACGAATCCTCGTCTAGCTCCCCGTCTAGTATTAGCTCCTTATAGTTCGCATTAGGTTCTGCGATACTAGAGGTGAACCCCTATAGAGTAAGGCTATGAATCCGATTTGCAACGCTATAAGCTTTCAGCGAGTCGGAGACTTTATAGGTATTGTACGACGTCTTTAAGATTAGCGGCGCTAAGGCCTCTTACCTACCTTAAATTACTATTATATTAGTAAATTTTGCCTAGACGTTGAGATTACTTACTAGTGTAATAAAAATAGCGATAATTATATTATAATTAACGCCCCGAGTCCTCTATTCTCCGCCGTAATCTTCTTTATCCTTTCGCTAAATTTTAAGTAGAGCGTAATCTATTTCTCTACGTCTTTAAAGGAGTCGTTAATAATTAATAACTCGGAAATAACCTAAACGAGTTTATCTTTAATTCCCCGTTTACGTTATAAATAATCGTTCTTATCTATTTAAAGACGAAGGTCGTAAAGCGCGACCGTATAGATTCGTATATAGATAGGGTTATTAACCTTACGCTAATCTATCTATCGCAACTGTTTATAGAGTTAAGAGGCGGTAGATACTCTTTTCAGCCTTTCGGACGGATTGAAAAATACTATCGGTTAGATCTATAATATATAAATAGATCCGAGTCTCTTAGGGATACAAATATCTGTCTCCTATACTTACTATAATTTTAACAGATAATTATCCCCTCTCTTCGCTTAGGGTTTTTGCGGGGTGCGATCTTTCCCTCTCTTCGTTTAGGGTTATTACGGAGTTAGATCCTCGAGGCGTTTCTATACTTTAGGGGGTAGCGCTTAGTAGAAGGCCTTGCAACGACGCGTAAACTAAAAGATAGTTAGCGACGTCGATATAAGGAAGATACTAGAATTAACGACATCTAGATCTTCTAAGAGGGTTTTAAAGCTATTACCTCTGTTAACGTAAGTAGTAATTACGTCGTTAAACTCTCGACTAGCTATGGCGCCTATACTATTTAATAGCCGAAGTAAATATAAGAGAAGTTAGACGACATAGCTTGTGCATAAGGTTGAACGGGTAAAGCGCTCGGTAATTTATTATCCCTGCAGCGTTGTTGTATTGCAACAACGCTATAGGGATAATATAGATCGGGGGCTACCGGTCCGGTCTCGCCTACTTATCTCTTGGAAAATTGCTACCAATGCGCACGGTATCTTTGAACCTCGGCTACCTTTTCCGTCGAAGCCGTTACCAAGATTTTACGATTCATAGTAAGCTTAATCCCCGCCCGATCGGTCTATCTAGCGCGCTATATTTCTACTTCGCTAGTTAGTATTAGTCTAATAAGGTACTATCCGTTAATTATAACTAGGAAAGTAGAGTATCTCGAGTTAGTTTGGGGACACTATACGCCGATAAGAAGATTAGCGTCCTCTCTCTTAATACGAATAGGGAGAGAAGGAGGGAATTACTACTACTATATTCATCCGCAGCTCCTATATAGAACCCATAGATTTTGCAGCCTCGTCTTAGACAATTTCCTATATATTAGCTTCTTTACCTTCTTCGCCCTATTTATTAGGTACCGCTCTATCTAATTATAAGCTACGAGCCCATCCGGCCGTTATCGGCCCCTATAGCGTTACGCTACGGCGAAAAAGATTTCCGGAGCTATATTTTAAATCTATACCTAGTAATGTTATCTTCGCAATCGAAACTTCTTCCTACCCTAGCTACTAGCGTAAGTTAGAAGAATATCACCCGAAAATTAAGGCGTTACTAGATATCGTACGGGTTTCGAGATACTAAGACTACTTAGGGGTAAGGCTATTTAAAGGGTAAGCCTATTTTATTATTATTCTATTCGGCTCTCTTACGAAAGATTTATAGAAACTCTATAGTATAATAGATTCCACCGATAGTTAGTTAGTAATATTATTTTAGGGAGAAATATCTAACTAGCCCGTAGGCCCTACTAGCGAAGCCCGATAATATAATATTCTAAACTATCGATAGGCGCGTAATAACACGAGTACGGACCTTAAAAGTCCTCCCCCTATAGGTTAGGGTAGTAATAGTTAGGGCGCTACTTTTATTCCGACGAATTACTCCTTATTACGTCGATTTCCAGTAATATATAAACTTATTACTATAGTTGTTCGAGATCTAAAAATCTCCGCCGGAGAAATTTTTAGTTTTACCTCTCGATTTAGGCCTATATTTAAAGCGAGATATATAACGGACCTTAATAATATAATATCCGTAGCGTCCGTAACGTATGTTATAAGGTATTAAGCTTACTAGTGTTTTAACGAACTCTACCTCTAAGGGTATAACGTAATAATTACGATAGTAGGTACTCTATCCGCGAAGAGCTTTAGGGACTAAATAAGATATAGCTCCTTACGGGCGTCGATACTAAACGAAATAACTCGTCTAAAGAGAGGGCGATATAGGAAGAAGAGCTCTATTAAGATTTAAGTAACGATTATATTCTTATTAGCTTATCTAATCTATACTTAATATCCTCTACCCTTAAAGCCCTCTACTAGCTAATATTATTACGGAAATAGACCGTTAATTATACGGGAATATTAAAATCCTAAATACTATTACTTCTAAATAAAGAACTCCGGTAATAGAAACCCTCCCGTACGTAAGTCTAGAGGATATCGGCGAACTATAGTCTCGGCTAATAGTGGGAAGCGGTTTAGCGGCTCTTTAATATATACGTAAGTAGGTGAGGAGGCGCTAGCTTAGTAATAAACGTAATATAATTAGTACCTAAGAGTAACCTTATTCCCGGGCGCCCGTTCTCTACTCCCTTATATCGAGGTTATAGTAATAGCGATAGCGCTTATACTCGTAGTACTACTCTATATACTTTCCTTCGGCGAATATCGTCGTAATTTTATAACGGTAATACTAATCCACTTTTACGCGACTAATAATTCCTTCTTTAAGCTACCTTCTCTTTCTCTCTACTTATTATTATTTATAATTCTTATACGTCTTACGTATTATATCTAAGTCCAGATCGCTTATTTCTAAATTAACCTCGTCGATATCTCGCGCCCCTTCGCTATTCTCTTCTCTATTCTCTATCTTATACCTAATCTTCGTTAGCACTACTATATTATCCTCTTTTCCCACCGTCTATATAAATGCGGGGACCGATATCTTTTACGCGATATACTCTAACTAACTAAGATCGACGTAGCGCCTCACTAGGGGCTATTACGTACCTAGTTCTATAAGTATTAAGGTAGGTTCTTCTCCTTTAGAAATTAGCTTACGGATGAAATCGGTTATCTTAGAGAGCTAGCCCGGCGGTAGAGAGATATAGAAGGTAGAAGGAGGTACCTAAGGTTTACTAGGATAAGAGAAACCTTTAGGTATAGGGGGAACTGCAATCTTAAGGTTAATACGGGGCCTACGATAAGTAGGTTAGATTAATAAGTAATAATTAACGTAGTCTAGATTTACCGGGATTACTTTAGACCCTCGCCCTCGTACGGATACCCTTATTTTCAGAATTACCTCTTAGGTCCGTATCCCCGGTTAGCGGTTCCGTCGATATAGATATAGATAGCCTTCTAGGATTCCGGCCTATAACTAAATTAACGTTTACCCCCGACTCGTTAGAGGTACTATTCGGTATTCGTCGAGGACCTTTTCTACGTATAAGAGTAATAACGCAGTCGATACGTATCGTAACCGATATACTAATATATAATAGCGAAATCTATATAGTAAATTATTATAGTCTTTAGGAAGGGTTCTACTCTTACTAACCTTAAGAAGGAGATATTTATCTAGACTTATTTTCCCTACTAACACTATAGATATTAATATCTAAAGGAAGATAATATAGTAACTAGAGAACTATCTAAAAATACTAGATATCTATTTTCGAGGGTGTTAAAGAGTATATAGGACCTAGAAGTAAGCTAAGCTAAAGGTAAGAAAATATAGAGAGGTTATAACGGAGGTAGCCTAGAATTAGATTACTTCTATACGCTATCTATAATATAGATTAGTATATACGAGTAGGATAGTAGCCTAAACTTACTTTAATAAAGATAAGAACTACCTAAAATAGAGAACGATAGCGATAGTAATATTAAAGTAACGCTAAGGAAGGCTAAGGCGTCTCTCGATTATATACTATAAATAGATAACCTATATTTAATAATAAGTATTCGTTTAATATATTATTTAAAGAGAAGATATACCTCTACTAATATTACGTACGGATTAGAGTAGTAAAATAGGATTTTATAAACTAGCTAAATTAGTATTCCTATTTATTAAGCTAATTAATTTTATATACGTAGAATCTTAAATAAGCGTTAACTTACCGTTATATAGTAGAATTACCTCTAAGATATCTAGGGTAAGTAAAATAACCCGTACGAGGTCGAATATAGATTTAAACCTAAAGATATATATCTAAGAGCTAAGCTAGTAAATTAAAAATAAGCGGTAGTATACCTAAAGTAGAGAAAGAAATACCGTAAGACTAGTAATAAGAATATAAGAAAGAATACTTAATTAAGCTATCGATAAGGCTGTTTTTATAATAATAATAATAGGGGGTGTAAATATATAGATAGAGTTTTAACTTACCGTTAGGTAATTATAGTAGTATCTATAGCGAAGTAGAGTCGCGACGTATCCTATAAAAACGCCGAGCTATCGAGGCTTATTATATAGACGCTATTATATTAAAGCGGTAATACGTATCCTAGTATATTTATCCTTATATAGTAATACACCTATCCTAGGTAGCCTAAAAGTCGAGCTAAAGAAGACATTAGTAGAGATCCCTTACTATAGAGGTTTAAGAAGAGCTAACGATCCTACCTACTAACGCAGAATTAGCTTTTTACTTCGGAAAAGACTATAGTTCTCAGCTGAAATTAGCTCAATCGCATATTATTATAAAACCCGTGTTTCTAGTCTTCTATCTAATAGTAAACGATTACTCTATAGAGGTAGATTAATATAACAAATCTCTAAGTCGGTCTACTACCGAGTAATCTATAATAAATACTAGAATTACGAAGTAAGCCTAAGCTCGTCGCCTAGAGCCGCCGTTAAAATATCCTTCCTTACGAATATATTATAAACATATTTAGGATAATTGAAGGCGAAGTATTCCTTAATTAGGTGTAATTACTGCGCTAGCGTAAGAATATAGCGAGGTACTGTTTAGTAATAATCTGTACGCCCTAACTTAGGAGAATAATAGTTTGTAATTATAGCTTAAGTGAAGCTATAGGTGAATCGTCTATTAACCGAATTATATAGAAGAGATCTTTACAGGTAGAGCCTTATCCGGAAGTTCCTCCTTAATTAAGGAGAAAATCTTTTAAAATCTTACTTTTACTCCCTAATACGGGCGCTCAAAGTATAAACGGGTTTCGGACTATAAATCCCCCTCCTAAATCTAATTCTAGTTATATAAAAGCCTTCGACTAGGAGAATTACCCGCTTTATATCTTATCTCGTCTATCGGTCCTTATTATCCCTATTTAATTAGTATTTAGATAGAGTATTTACGGTTTTCGATTTTAAGAAGTATATACGAGGATTGTTATCTCTTTCTCTCTTTCCTTTTTCATATTATTATATTTCTAAAAGTAAGTAAAAAATTTATTTCCACCTTACTAAGTCTATATATTAAAACTTTATTTCTACGATTCCTCTCTATACTCTTACCCGCTTTACTAGTAGTATAAATATTACTTAAAGAGTCTTTAAGTAGGGCGCTAGTATTAAGAAGGCTAAGAAAGGAGATAAGGTTACTATTAAATCTATAGATAACCTCTAAGATAATAAAGTAGAGGGCTATAGACGCGTGTAGAATATAAGCGAGTAGCTACGTATAGGACGTAATCTACGACCTAAGGCGTCCGATACCTAAGCTATTTCGTATCTTAATTAGAAGTCTTTATCTTAAGACTTAGACGATATACTCCGAAGCCTTTAGAAAAGAACTTCTACCTATATTTATCTACGTCTAATATTATTTAAGACTTAAGATAAAAAGAAATATTTAGCCTTACTTCTAGAGACTCCTAAAGAGAGGTAGCTCCTAAGTAATAATACTTTTATAGAGTTCTAGAGCCGTACCGGTAATCTATATACTCGTAGCCTTAACGGGATCGCGCTATTCCTTATCTAATATCGATCGCGGATAACTAAGCCTAACTAGAAATAAAATTAGTAGTATTACTAGGCCGTCGCTCTTCTTAAAAAGTCTAACGCGTATAGTAAAGTTCTTATAATCTATAACTATAATACGGATAAGTCCCGCGATTTCGACGCCCTCTAACTAAGAAGATTATTACTTTAGGCCTAGTATTAATTAATCGATATCGCTAGAAAGTAGGGTAGATTAGATTCCGTCTAGGTTAGAAAGGCCGGTTTAAAGCTCTAAAAGAAGTAGTATTATATCTTTAACACTACGTAGTAGATCTGGTAGTTAACTTCAAAACTTACTATTCCGTTTAAAGGTTATAATAATAAGCGCCTTCGTAGTTTTCATTAAATTAAGCGTCGGTAATTAGGTGTATTATATTACTATTAGCTTATTATTAAGCGAGAGTAGTAATAATTTTAGAATCTAATAGTTAAACACCGACTTTAGATAATTTACGGTAGTAAAAAATAAAGGCTATTACAAGAATCTTATTCTAGTTCTAATACCGTAGTCCTAGGACGGTTAGTATCTAGGGCCGAGAAGGCTCTATAGATTATTAGTAGATAGGAAAGCTAGCTTACTAAGCGAGGTATATTTATATAAGTAACTCTTATTCTAGCGTAGTAGGTATAATAATTCGTAGCCTAATTTAGTAGAATAGTTCGCGCGAGTAGGCTATAAATAATTGCACCTACTAGTACTAGTAACTAACTTCCTACTTAGTAGATTAGTAATTAATCTATACCGTACGGCCGACCGAGAGTTAAACCGAAGAGTGCCCTCGAGGTAACTAGTTAGATATATACGCCTTATTTAGGACTAAGATAATCGAGGCGTTCGCGGGCGGTCCTAGCTCTCGTACTAGTTAGCTATATATAACACGTACTTCCTATTTATAGCTACGAAAACTTAGGTAGGTCCCGATATAGGATAAAGGACTTTTTAGCGTTCGGATCGTTAGGACCGGAGAAGAGAAGGATTAACGTAGAGGATCTAGGCGAGGGTCTACCTTAGTAATCTACGGTTTATTTCGACTATATCCGTTCTCTCGACTTTGACGAGAAACCGAAATATTCCTATCTCCGCAAAATCTTCCGTAATCTCTTCGTACGCGAGGGCTTCGACTATAATTATATATATAATTAGATAATTCTCGAATATCTAAGAAGTACATAATAAAGTTACTAGAAAAAAGCTACCTAAGATTATTTTCAGGGTTATAATAAGGGGTAATAACCTACTACGAAGATTACCTTCTTAGGATAGGTTTAAAGGAGGATCGTAAGCTCTATTCTTAAATAAAGGTAGTTACTTAAAAAGGTAAAGGAGGTTTTAAAGATTAAAGCCCGTGTTCTGTAATTAATTAGCTTAACTAGTATAGACTTTAACTACACTCTATAAATTAAGATTTAAATCTTAATAGTACTACCCTTAAGCTAGTCTCCTTAGTATTAAGAGTATATCCTCTACCTTCTCCTCTCGAACGTCTACTATTCATCGGTTAATAGATATATAGAGTTACTACTCTTTAACAACGTTAGTATAGGTAGGCTATTCTTTTATAATAGTCTACCGATAGTAGGACTAGTTAAAGCTTTACTACTAGTAATTAGATTTATATAGGGGTTATTCTTAGTATTAACGTAGATAATAGTAGAGGTTCCTAGAGATAATTCCTATCTACTCCCTCTTAGGAAATTCTAAGAGTATCGGTAAGTAGCCTTCTACTCCTATAATATAATTATATTTTAGATACCGAAAAATTATCCGTTTAGGATTTTGTTAGACTCGTACCTTATTACCTAGTTTTTAATAATAAGAGACGAGGTATTAAGGAGATTACTATCCTATAGTATATCGAGCGATAGCTAACTATTAAACTTAATCTAACTTCTATCTAAGCTAGAATAGACCTTATATTTCTACTAATTATTAATAAACTAGCTATTTCCCGACACTAATATTATTCGTCGCTAAAGCTATAAAAACTACTAAAATTCTAATCTTAAATACGATATCGGGGTAGATAATAACGATACCGAAGTCTAGGTACTAATAGAAGTAGGAATAGTAAGGAGGCGCTTCTTCCTAAGAGTTATCGTTTTATATCTCTAATACGTATATAGCTACCGTATAGTAAGTTACCTTATTTAGATTACCGTAGAGGTACTTTATATAACGTGCTAATATAATAGGTAACTAAGTTACTCTTAAAGGTACTTATATTAGCGTCGTTAATATTCGGATATATATAGGCTACCCCTATATAGGCTACGAAAAAGAAAGGAGCGGGGCTATTAGTAATATTCTAAGCGGAGTTTAGGTAGATAGGACCGTCGACTTAATTATTATATAGTATACCGGGTTACTTAAATAGGTTAATATTATAACCGGACACTACGGTACCCTCGGAGGAGTACGTTATAGGTACTAAATAGCTATCTATATAGCTAATATCGATATTAGGTAGACCGGTATAGCTGCCTTTAATCTTACTACCGTCGGGGTTAAGATTCGAGCCTATATATATCCTTCCTACCTATCTAGTTAGGAAAGTATACTAGGTAAAGGCGTTATTAGGGAGTGTAGTCGCGGAAATATTATCTATCGGAGACGGGCTACCGGTATTCGAAGTAAAGGAGAGGGATAAGTATCTACCGTACGTATTAGTTATCGCGATCGTTATATTATCGCCTAAACTACCGTAGTTATAATACTCCTAGCCTCTAGAGCGCTCGTAATTCGAACGGTACTTAGAGCTAGGATAGAAACCGTGTTCCTAATAGTAACTATAATAGTAGTAGCGGTAGTACTCCTAACTTCTAAAGCACTCCTAGTCGGAGTAGTACTCGATGTTAAATACGTATTCCTAAGAGTAATAGTTATAGTAGGGGCCGGTAGGTAGTCGAATAGGGTTATAGCTACTAGAGCCGCGAGTATTAAAACCGCGGTTATCTAATAGGAAGTTTTTATTCTAACTAAACTATTAGAAAGTAACTTATCCTAGAAAAACCTAGGCTCCCGTTCTCTTTTATAGTATATAGCGGATATCACTTTTTAGATAGTTATAAGAGCTTCTATATACGGAACTTTATAATATTATTCTTTCTTAGTTTAGGTCGGGACCTCTAAATACGCCTCGGGATATAAATACGACGGATACTAAAATACGATCGAGGTATATATAAGTATTTTATATCCTCCGCCATTTTTTAGCCTTACTATAGGGGAGCCCTAGAGGAAGTTAAAAATAAGCCGTAGTAGTAAAGGGCTTATATTTACTTACTACCGAGCTACGCTATAATCGCTACTACTAGCTAAAATAGGCGGTCGTTAACTCGAAGCCTCTCTTATCGTAATTCTCCCGTTCCTTAGTAATACTAGCTTCTAAAGCTACTAATAGTATAATATCTTCTACCCGATATTAGGAACTAAAATTTATTACTAAGATACTATAAGTGTTTTAGAATATAATCGTATATAATCTACTAGTATTTAACGTAAGGAACGCGGCTTAAGCCCTAGGGTTTAAGCTTTATCTACGATAAGAGAAGTAAAGCTAATTATAGAACGCAATTTTTCGATATAGTATATAGATAACCGAAGCTACTATTAGATTCGGGCTAAATCTCGTCCTTATTAGCCGTAACCTATATAACTACTATTCTATTAAAACCTTAAAAGCTCGAACTCTATATCTAGTACTCGTAGCTAGAGATCTAGTTAACGAAACTCCGCTTAGGAAAGAGCTATTCTTCGAATATTTAAGACTATATAAATTTCCTAAAGATACTTTAGAGACGGAGTTCGAGTTAGGTATTACGCTAGACGTAGCTAATATTTATCGGGCTAATATTTATCGGAATCCTAGAGTTATACTACGTAATAGGTCGGGTTAAGTAGGTTTTAGCTATTTTATTACCCGACCCAATTTGGGGTAGATAACCTATGTCTTAGCCCTAGGTAGGTCGGGTTATACTACGGGTTACCTATAGATAAACCTATATTAACCCGAGTCTTCGTAGCTAATTAATATATATAGGGTAGATATTATAATAATTATTGTAATAACTATCTTATTAACTACCTCGTTAATTAACTACCTTATAAACTACTCTATTAACTACCTTATTAACTACCTTATTAATTAAATACCTTACGAACTACCCTATTAACTACCTTATTAACTACTATCTTATTAATTAAACACCTCGTTAACTACCTCGTTAACTACCTTATTAATTAAACACCTCGTTAACTACCTCGTTAACTACCTCGTTAATTAACTACCTTATAGACTACCTTATAAACTACCTTATAAACTACCTCGTTAACTACCTTATTAACTACCTCGTTAACTATATTATAAACTACCTCGTTATCTACCTTATAAACTACTCTATTAACTACCTTATTAACTACCTTATTAATTAAATATCTTATTAACTACCTCTTAGTTAATAGGGTAGTTTATAAGGTGTTTAATTAATAAGGTAGTTAATAAGGTAATTAATGGGGTAGTTTATAAGGTGGTTAATTAATAAGGTAGTTAATAAGGTAATTAATAGGGTAGTTATTAACGAGGTAGTTAACAAGATAGTTATTACAATAATTATTATAATATCTAAACTACCCTATTAAATACCTTATAAACTACCCTATTAACTACCTTATTAACTACCTTATTAATTAAACACCTCGTTAACTACCTTATTAATTAAACGCCGCGTTAACTACCTTATAAACTACCCTATTAACTACCTTATTAACTACCTCTTAGTTAATAGGGTAGTTTATAAGGTAGTTAATAGGGTGGTTTATAAGGTATTTAATAGGGTAGTTTAGATATTGTAATAATTATTGTAATAACTATCTTATTAACTACCTCGTTAATTAACTACCTTATAAACTACCCTATTAATTACCTTATTAACTACCTCATTAATTAACTACCTTATGAACTACCCTATTAATTACCTTATTAACTACCTTATTAATTAAACACCTCGTTAACTACCTCGTTAACTACCTCGTTAATTAACTACCTTATTAACTACCTTATTAACTACCTTATTAACCACCTTATTAATCTACTACCTTATTAATCCACTACCCTATTAATTAACACCTTATAAACTACCTTATAAAATATTAAACTATTAAACTATTAAACTATTAATCTATTAATCTATTAATCTATTAACTTAACTAAATATAGGTTAGCCTATAGGTAACCCCTTTTTAGGTAGGTTAGGTCGGGTTTTTATCTAATTTTAATAACCCGACCCTAACCCGGCCCTAAGTACTATTTTAACCTAATCTACCCTACCCTAAATTAGGTTACCCGGCCCTATTACGTAGTATACCTAGAGTTACCTCGGTAAAACCTTAGAGACTCTTTTCGAATAAGCGGGATAGCTTATAGACGGCGTATATATATTAGTAAGATAGCGAACCTAAGCTTAGAATACTTAGATATAATAGTATATTAGGAAACGGGGAGGAAGTATCGAAATTATTTATAGTCTTACTCTAAGCCGTAAGGGATACCCTATACCGTATATTCTTAACGAGGAGTATTATCTACTATACTAGAACGGTACTTAGCCTAGCCCTATTAAAAGGGTTAAATCCTATCTATCTAGATTTAAGGTAATTAGGGCGGTCGTCGTTTTTAGAGATTAGGAGATAGTAGATATCTAGAATATAAGAGTTACGTTAGAAGATCTATCTACGCGATCTCGTCTAAGCTAGCGGTAAGCCTATATTTTCGTTAATAAATTTTAGATAAATATTATAGGTAGCGCGCGAATTAGCGGCTTTATTACTAAGTAGAACTATACTACTCCTATTAGCGTATATACCCTCGATTAGTAATCCTCTTTAGACTACGTATTAAGAAGGAGCCCCTTCCTTTACGTAATAGTAGTATTTTGCGTATATACTTAAAAAACTACTATTACGTAATCTAGCGTTTTAAGAGGTTTAGTCGACGTCCCCTAGATTATAGTATAAAATTAATTTAAATACTAAAAGATATAGTTTTTATTTACGACCTAGTCTAAACTAAAGAATTATCTACTAGACTTTAACGAGAGAAATTTAAGTCTTTATTAATTCTAGTCCTAAAAGGTTACCTTACGTAATTTTTACCCTTCCCTTTCTATCTAAACCTATATACTTATTACTAATACTTATATTACTATACTACTATCTAATACGCGATATCTTATTATTACTAATTCCTAATTAATCCTCTAGAATCTATAGTACCGGCCTTTAAATATAAATAGACTCCTATTAGAACGCTAGCGAAACGCGTTCGTTTACTATAGAGTCCTTCGTATCGTAGTATATATTAGAGAAGATCCCGTCTACGGAATTTAGGTTTATAGTCGGAGTAAGACGCTTAAAATATTACCGTACTAGAATCCGAAGACGAATAGTTCCTCGCGTTCCGTAATACTTCTCTTCTTTCTCCTCTTCTCTTATTTCGGTCTAGGGTATAAATCGAAGAAGTAGAGTAAATACGTTATTTAAGAGAAATTAAAAGCTAATTATTATCGCCGTAGTAATAGTTATAATTATAGCTTAGCTAACGTAGGTCGCTCTATTATATTCGTTACGAACTAAGAAGAATAGACCTATTATATAGAGCTCTATTACGTAAATACTAGTAAATAGCTAATTAAGGGCGGTTAGATATAGTAAACCTCTTATATTAGGTCGGGAAACCGTAATATAGAGTAGGTTATAGCGAAATACTACCTAAAGAATACTAAAGGTAATAGAGCTAAAGAAGAGAATTAATAGAGTAATAACCGAGTAGATAAACCCTATTATAGCGTTAAAGTTTCCTTATATACTATAAGGGTAACTTACCGATATAAGCGAGATTAGTATAGATTAGGAAAAGGGTGCCCTACTATATCTAAGGTAAATTCGTCTACTCCTCCTATTTCTATCTCGGCGTAACGTTCCTAATTCGCGCGAGAGTAAACTAATCGATTAGTCGTCCGATTTAAAGAAGCGAGCTTACGCTTACTAAGAAGTATCGTAGAAGTAGATAAGAGAAGAAGTAATTACTCGCCTTTAGAAGACTACTAGCTAGTATCGCCGGTACCGAATCGAGACCGTAAAGTAATTATTAAATAATAGCGGTAATACTCGAAGATAGGAAGACTATTAGGAAAACTTATATAAATAAAAAGGTGAAATAAGACTTCTATAGAGAGAGCTCGACGGCTACTTACGTAAGTAGACCTTAACGTTCCGTAATTATACGTAGTACGTATAGTAGTAATATAGTAAGTACGGTTAGTATTACCTACGGTAAAATTCCTTAGAGGGTACTAAGTAGCTACGCTAGGAGCGCGTCGATCTAACGTAGCTAGAGTAGTAAAGCCGTTAGGTAAGTAATCTAAAATATAACGCCGGTAAGGGCGACGAGAATAGACTATACTAGAATAAGTGCGGCGGCGGAGATAATAATAAAAATAGTCCGTACGTACCGGGCCTACTATTTCTTAGATAAGTTTTCCTATATAATATCTACCGGCGACGCTTCTAGATATTAAGACTTAAAATATAGAGGCGTATATCGAACGAGAGACTAGTAAGCTATATACGTAGCCTCTTAGGTATTAAATTAGATAAACGCTAAGGTTATTAGCGGGTATCTCTTAGACTCTTATTAGTCCTAATCGATCTCGTTATTTAAACGAGCTATTTACCGTAAATAGTAATAGATAGTATTAACCTTTTTTCCTACGAAAGGAACTAATAGTATCTAGGTAAGGTTAAAGATTAGAAAGCGTATATAATCGCGCTCCTTTTCCCCTAGGTATTATTTCTAAAGAGGTTCCCGAATATAGGCGTAGTATAAACCGCCTCTATCCGTCTTCGTAAGGTTATAGCCTATCCTACTATCGGAGGATTTCATCGCTAACCTTATTAGTATAGTCTCCGCGGCCTCTAATATACGGACTATCCTCCTCCGCTCTAGAACCTTCTCCGATAGCTTAGATAAGTCTCGATTAATCTAAATCGTGCGTACGCCGCCGGGAAATACGCTATAAAGACGGGTTAGAATAGAAATACTTAGGAATCTCTTAGGGATATCCGTTATAAGGATAGCGTTTACGAAGGCTTAGAGACGATATTAAGGTAATTTAAGGTACCCCTATCGAATACTAACGTATTCGATTAATTCCGTATATATTATATAGTATACGAAGATTATAACGGTTAAGGCTATTAATAGATAAGCCTAGTAGAAGCTAGTATATACTAGCTCTATATTAGCCTAACTAAGTCTATCTAGACCGTAGACTTCACCTAGTACGTTCTTTCTATAAACTAGGTTTAAAGGGACTAAGACCGGAATTACGATTACGCTTAGAGGAATAAATATTTTTAAAAGTATATAAAGGTAACGTAGGAAAAAGAAAGTATTAAAGCCGGACTTCTAAAGGATAACTCGATCTAATATTTAGAATATTGCGGGAATCTAGGAGACCGGCCCTAGAGGAGATAATTTAGCGCGCTATTTATAAGGTATAATATATATTCGAGGCTAACTAGGATTCGTTAGTTATTAATCCCGAACTTTACCCGAGGAGGAGGCTTACTATATTTACGTTAATCTATCTTTAAGTAGAATAAATAATATAACCTTAGCGCCGAGAGCGGAGGCTAAGACTATAAGCGACGCTAGAAACGAATATAGTAATATTTCTTAGCTACGTTAAGCCGCTTAAGGAGACGTATTAAGGTATATAGTAACGCCGGAGTCGGATAGAGGGATTATCGCCGTAGGCTTCTAGGATATAGGACCTAAATAGTCGTAAGATACCGAATTAACGGGGGCTTACCTAGATTTTATAAAGGGAAGGAAGCTCTACTCGGTTATAACGTTAAAGGGAATATATATTCTAGATACTTACTTCCGTTTCTAGCCTCCGTAAGTTAGAGCGTAATATCCCTTTTTTAATAGCCGTATTACTAAAGATAATAGGGGATATACGACTATAAGTACTATAGACGTCCTATAGATTTTTACGGTCCTAAAGTACGGGAAACTTAGAGAATACGAAAAGCTAATTAGCCCGATAAAGGCTAAGTCGGCTTTAGGTTTCTTAAGGAGGCGGAATATAATAGAGATTACGCCCTTACTAGTAGACGTACCTTAACTATAGCCTAGAATAAGTTAGTACTACGAGGAGGATTAGAGGGTATGAAATTTCTAATAATAATATAGCTAGGCTATATAATAGGCTCGTAACGGGCGGGTTAAAAGAAGTCTAGGCGTAGATAGTAGATATCTAGGAATTATACTATAATTACCTTAATAATATCTATTATAAAACCCTTAATCTCTCTAACTTTATAGTCGAGACCGCTATAAGAGTAAGATTAAAGACTTACAAAGGTATACTCCCTTATTTTCCTAATAATATAATTACTTCTTACTTTTCCCCTTTAGTTTCTTAAATATAGGCTTAGAGATCTAAGATAACGGAAGTTCCGGCTCTATCTCTTATAAGTACGAGGTAGTTAATTAACTATCGTTCTATTTAAAGGATATAAGGATTAATTACTAGGAGAAGGACTCTATAGCGAGGTCTTCTAGGTTAGGTAGCTAGTTAACGGCGGAATAGATTCTTTCGTAATAGACTAGATAAAACTTATCGTAGATATTCCTTGTAAACGTATATAGAGTCTACTTCTCTTTACCGTTCTTTCTAGTAAAATTAAGCTTATCGATAGAATAACGGTAAAATAGAGAGTATTTTTCCTTAATTAACGTATAATACCCGTATATTCTTACGGCCTTATTATCGTACGAAATTAAGAAGGTAAGGATTTTCTAGTTAAGCTTATCTTAACGCGATACTAATCTATATAACTCGACGACTATATTTACCGTAACGGCGGCGCTATAAGCGTTTTACTAATCCGCGATATTAAGTCCTTCGTTACCGTATTTCACTTCCGCTATTAGGAATAGGAAATATATCTTATCTATAGCTACTAGACGCGAAGTCGTCTACTAATTATTAATAGAGGGTTATAATTTCTTAAGTTAGTTAGAGGTAAATATAGATAATTTAAATCCTATAGTAAAGTCGGGCTACGGGCGAGGACCTTTAACGAGGGGGATAGATTTAATCTAACTTTTATCGACGGTTTCGATTAGATATTCGATGTTTTTAGCTCCGCGAAGGTAGAGGATTTCGGCGGAGGGAATGAGGAGAGGAGAGAGGTCGCGGATAACCCTAGCTTCGTTTTTATTACGGACCCTTTAGTAAACCCTCTTAAATAAATTATCGTTAAAGAGAGAATTAGGAGGTACTTTCTAGTCCGCATTAAGTAGATCCTAGTATAACGCCTTATATTCTTTCGTAGTAAATACTTTATCTTTATTATCTATATAAATACCTATAGATATAAGTAACTACTCGTAGCGCCGACTCTTAACGGTAGGATTCTTTCCCTCTCTTAGAGAAAGGCTACTTATATCTAATTTATATTTACTAAGAGACGGAGTTATACTACTATCTTATATAAAATTCCTTCTAAACTAGCTTCCTTCTTCGATCTAACGTTAGATAGGGTTAACGTTATTATTCTTAGTATTACTATAAAGATCTATACGTATTACGCCTTTAGTAGTACTATTGATAGGTAAGACTCGTTAACGTTTTCGGATAGGCCTTTCCTAGGCTTAGGAAGATATACGGGTAGCTCCTTTAGCCTTAGCTTTATAATTCTATCTAAGCTCTTTACGCCGTTTCCGCTTTCGATCTAGATTAGAAGGGTTAACTAATTCCTATAAACGCTTTAGCCTAAATTAGTAGTCGTAGTTATACTCTAGGGGATTATAGAAGGTATCTCTTTATCGGGCGTAATACTAGTTAGAGAAGGAAGTTAAAATAGTTACTTTTAAATCTCCGGTTACTAATAGAGACGTATACTCTTTTGTAGACGTACGCTCCTACAAATAGATATAAGCGGCTTTATTTTTCTAATACCGCGTAGGTATACTACTACGGGCTATTAGCTAAAGAAATATTTAGGTATATATAGTAGTAGTTTACCTTAGGTTTTTAATAGGTCTAGTAAAGGTTACCGCCTATATCTCTTAATATCTAACTTTACTCGGAATAGGGATATAATAATTAGGAATAAGGGGATAGGAGGTATACGTCTTTATTACCGCTAGTATACTATAGGGTAGTATTACGAACACGCCGATAGAAGGTGTAGTAGTTAGTAGGTAATAAAGCCTTAGCGGCGGCATAGTTTTAGGGCTACGATAGTAACCTAATTTATTCTATAAGTTATCGGGATTATCCGCCGCCGCCTAAAATATACCGTTCTACTTTTAGATTAGTAGCTACTATAATATTAACTCGCTTTATCTAACTCGGTATTATCGGCTATTTACGCTTATCCTATCTAGTCTCGACCTATCTAGCGTAATAGTATCGATTAGATCGCGAGGAGAACTTCCTATATATTTCTTTAAATTACACGAGAGATAGGAGTCTATTAATAGTAAATAGTTACTATTACTAAATTAACCGATATTCTTTACGCTCGCGAGTATCGATAGGAATATAGGTTCTAGTTTAAAATAGTAGTAACTAAGCTCTATAGTATAATAAGTAGGTAGTTAAAGGGTATAATTAAAAGAGTATATAAGGGTATTAGTAATTACTATATATAATATAGTAGGCGCGTAAAGTATTCGAGGTTATTTTAATTTAATTTAATCTATCTAATTTTATAAAATTACTACGATATAGTAGTAGATAATAAGTAAAGAGACTATACTTCGAGATATATCCTTCGCCGCGGCCCGCCTAAGAAACGAAGTCCCCGACGGTCGCACCCTAGGACTTAGGGTACCGGATACCTAGATACTACTATTTATAGCCGACGTATTATTATTATTTAGCTATATACCTATAGAAGGAGCCGCGGTAAATACTAAAGCGGCCGGACCGTCTCTAGTCCGTAATAAGCTAGATATATACGGAATATTCGTAAAACCGATCTACGCGACGGTCGTTACGGTACTATTATTAACCGTATAAAAATTTAAAGAGTTTAAGCTAAAGATCCCTATTTCTTTACTACGAGGCGTATAACCCTACTATAGTACTAGGCGGTAGAACTATACCGGATCCTCCGCTATTACTAAGTAAGGGAATATTAATCTAGAGAAATTAAGGGGGCTTAAAGAGCTATCTACTTAATAAGGTTAGTCTAAAGAGATCTAAGCTATACCGTCCCTAAGTTTTACCGGGGTAAATAAGATAATATCGCCGATAGATACGTTTAGTTAATTCGGAGAAAATATAGTCTTCTCGTCGGCGTCGACGATAATATAATAGATCGATAAATTCTAAGAGATAACTTCTAGACGTAGTTCCGGTATTATCGTATATATACTAGCGTTAAGACTTATTAAGTTCTAACTTATATCTAACTCGAAGGATATTACGTCGGGGGTACTATCGGCGTAGCTATAATAACGTTAGCTAGATCGACCTATATAGTATCTACGTACGCATCGGCTACTAACGCGGTTATTAACGCTAGTAATTTAAGCCCGTTTATATCTTCTTTATAAGTTAAGATATCGATAAATATTAAAGTTAATAATATCGAGAAGAGGACTTTTAATCGTTAAAAAGGAAGAATATAAACTCTTAAAGATCGGCTCTTAGAGAGATTTCGAATATCTAGATAGACTATTTTAGACGTTCTTATCCGTAGCCAAAAAAAGGGGGAGAATACTATAAGAATTAGCTTACCGATAATCTATAAAAAGGCTTTATTCGTAAGTCGAAAGAAATTAACTTTATATACGCGCTATTTCTAAAAGATAAAGACCGGTTAATTCGGTCCTAAATAGATATCTAAGTAGTATTACTATACTAAAGCTAAAAAATACTCTATATAAGAGATAATTTTTGAAAACCGAAAGAGAAGAAAAGAATCTCTCGGCGGAACTATAGCCGGTTTCGGAGCGAAAATGTCTTCGGTAGTAGAGGTAGAGGGGAAGAAGGTTAGCCTAGATATTAAGTAGATTACGGTAGATAAAGCTAAGTCGGTAGAGTAAGTAAAGATACCCTAAGGCCTCTCGATATAAGAAAGTACGCCGGGTCTAGATACTACCCGCCTTATAGCTAATAAAGGACGTCGAGAGGTAGAAGCGGTAAAAGTACCCGATATTACGGCCTAAGGTAGCCTATCGGGGGTAGATACTACTAGTATCGCGGTGGACGAAGGGAAAGATCCGGTAAAACCGTCTTAAACTACGACTCCCCTAGGCGTGTCCCTAGACGGCGTATTAAATAACGATTAGAGAGAATATACCGATAAGTAGAAGAATATAGTTAACCGGGTACTAAAGTATAGACCGAATAGATACTATTAAATTCTTAGAGTTAAGGGCTTAAGCCTAAAAGAGGAAAGTAAGAAAGTATATAAGAAGCTCGCGCTACTCTTATATCCTAATAAGAATAAGTATAAAGGTACTAAAGAGGCTTTCTAACGTAGGTAGAAATCGGTAGTACTATTTAAAGCTATCCGAGATCCCTCGCTTTTATCTTATATTAACGTACGTCTAACTTTACTCTATAGTTATCGCTATAGTAGCCGACGCCCTCGGCGTCGAATTTAAGGGCTTTACCGAGAACGCTTATAAGGAGGAAGATAGTAAGGATAACGGTACTAATATAATAGAGATTATATAAAGCGAGGTCTCTAAGCCTAATAATTACTCGCGGAACTTAATTAGTATCGGGAGAAAAATAAGTATCTAGATACCGGGGAGTAACTAATAAAAGCCGATATCGAAGAGATACCGTAGCTATCGCCGGACGTAATAATTAAGACCGAGGATAATAATAGTAAGGAGGAGGATTATAATAAAGATATAGAGAATATAGTTCCTTAGAGAACGGGCCTAAAGTGTAATATAAAGCTAAAAGCCGCTTTACGTACCCCGGAGGCCTCTAGGGCTTTTAGAAATTCCGTCGAGTCCGAGCTTTAAGTCTACTTATAAGAGATATCGAGCGGACGGTAGAAGATATAAGGTTCTATAAAATTTATATTTCTATTAGTTAGTCTTTACCGAATATACTAGAATTAGTATTAGAGTAATTATAGTAGATTATTAAGGTAGAAAAGTTATATATCTTTAGTAACTATATATCGTTTCATTTTATAGTAAAGGCTTATATAATATATAACTATTTTACCTATTAGTTTTAGCTCGAAAAAATTAGAGCCTATTAAGCCTTAGTAGATAACTTAGCGCCGACTTAATAAAATTATATCTAGAATATCCTCTCTATAACCGTTTATCCTAATCGAGATCCTTACTAATAAACCCTTAAACGCTAGTCTTAAAATATCGCTCTAATAGAGTCTAGAGGGAGTAGTATTAATTAACGAGTAGGGATTTCTTATATACGGAAGCTAGAACTAGATCGGGAGATCTTATACCTAGATCGTATACGACTAAATAGGAGTATATATCTATAGAATCTAAGCTATAGGGGTAGGAGAGAAAAAAGAAGAGGAAGAACTCTTATAGCGAGTAGTAACGCTATATAAAGCGAGCTCGTCGTCCCGCTGTATAACCTACGCCCTTAACCGTATTAGCGCTTAAGAGTATTTAAGATAAACTAGAAAACTTCGTTAATAGTAAAGACTCTTAGGTAAGCCGGGGGTAAGTTCTCTCTAGGTATAATACTAACTACGATTAGTAGTCCTATATTATAAGCTATAAAAACGGAGTATAGTCGATATCGGACTATTCCGATAGTAGACGAAAAGGGAGCGCTAGCCTTCTCTCCTTAAAATCTAAGTCTATTACGGCTTACGATACTAATTTCGACGATATTCTAGAAGTACGTCGCGTCGTAGAGGTAGGTAACGAAGAGCCTAATAATTAGAGGGAACTTTAATTATTAGTAGGAAGAGACCGCGTATCGGTACCGCCTAAGAAATATAAAATTAAGAGTATCTAGGTAACCGTCCGACGCAGCTCTAACGAGAATAGCGTTTCGTCTAGTATATTTCTAAGGATTTTCCCTATAATTAGAGTAGATACCTATTAGACGTTAAAGGACTAATAGAACCGGTAATAGGTATATTAGATCCCCTCTTACTAGAACTATAATCCTAAACTTATACCTCCGTAACCGGACTATTCTATTAGATATTATATAAAACTCTTTCTATACGGAGCTATTCGGAGGCTATAAGGACTCGTAAGCCCTAGTAAGAATAAGCTCTCGTTCCCTATATTCTTTACCGAGCTAAAAGGGTCGTCGGGAGC
>JAABUP010004159.1_pt1 | contig 24109 bp, 34 predicted proteins | sample 5559201 | NCBI WGS metagenome assembly JAABUP01 (sample SAMN10711887, study PRJNA513373) | rock metagenome | isolation source: Antarctica rocks | place: Antarctica
AGGAAGCTCTCAAGGAATATGGTTACAATGTTACCACTCTGCCCATTATCATAGGACAATCTGGGTCACAGTATCACACTACAGCTGACGCTCTAGCAAAGATTGGTATAGAACATGGAGCTGCAAGCAAAGTTATGTCCAAGTTACATGAACATTCTGTTTTGACATTTCACAAGATTTTGACATCTAGGAGAGTACTAGAAAGGGAGAAGACAGACAAACGCAAACAGAACAGGCCAGATCCACCTTAGGTTTAGGAATTTTCCTTTCCCTTAGGGCTATGGCCTATGGTCATAGCTCCGGGCTGCCGCCTTAGGAGGCTCCCGTTATGATCGCTGAAAAGCGTAAACTTTTCTTTTCTTTTCTTTTCTGAGCATCTTTATTTAACAGGCATTACCTAAATAATGACACATCTGAGCAAAATGCTATCAAACACTGTCATTCAGCTTGTCATTGATGGACAGCGCAACAATTGTGCATGCTAATCTTGAAGTTACAAGCTGGCCGATTACCGCTGCACGCAACATGTGTGAGTGCACAGCAGAGAAACTCTCATTCAATGTCTGATGCGGACATATGCCAGGACAAAAATGCTTACTTGCCGCAACTGTGGCTGCAAGAACTTGAGTGGCGGCTGACACATTAGCATCCTGCAGGGGGTCTTGAAGAGCTGAAAACAAGGTCATCTCAAGTTGGTACGTCGCGTCCACAATTTCCGGGGTGGGCGTAATCTCCGGATTCGGTGGGAATGAAGAAGCCGCGGTCACTGCCGTCAGGCAAAGGGCAACCAGCTTCAAGGCGCACACTCTGGTCGCCATGTTGCCAGCTTTCACCTAAAGTTCGTCCCAAATGTAAACAGCGTCGACCTAAATAGTCAGCTCACATCTACTATATACGGACGGAAGCGGCTGCAGCTGCCTGAAAGCAGAGGCACGCTGCAGCAGCGGCCAACGCAGCCCCGGGTAACGCACGTGCGCTGAACGACCCAAGACTTTGGCTGTGAGCGTGTACACATGGCCACTCCTTGCAACAATTGTTCGCTTCCTTTGACTCCAGTTCTGCGAGACTTTGACCGTAACCTCTGCACCTGCCGCTGAATCGTTGCGAGGCGCATGCGCCAGGCCTCTGGCAGCTGTATTTGGTAAAGTACGAATATGGTTCACACACGTGTACATTCAGTGAGTATCACATGGCACAGCTTTACAGGTCGGCTCATTCTTGTCCACGCGGGCAACAGGCAGCAACTTGCGTCGAGTAGCGTCAAAATGATGTCACGCCACGCCAACAAGGCCTTCCTCTTACTCAGCTGGAAACAACACAAGTTGCCTAGGGTGACCAATTTTATCAGAAACGACCTTGCTCCACTATGATCACTGTGCAGTGCTTTTTGCCTTGTCAAGTTGCTGCTGTAGCTGCTGACATTGATGTGTCAATTGCCCTACTTTTTCCTGCAACTGAGTGACCTGGTCTGAGAACTCAGGGCGTTCCTCAGGCTGATGAGGCTGCATCAAGTAGTTTGAGAACTCTTGAAGCGCTTCTGTCCCCCGCACCTGAAAATTATCCATCAGAGCATCACGAAATCAATCGAATGGCTCTGATGTCCTTGAACAGTTGTGCCGCTGTTTGTGTGTGCATGTAGTCACAATGCAACCAAGTCACAATGGTAATGGGAATGCGTGCACTGTTGCAACATTTTGCAGGTGCAAGGACCAGCTGGCGCTGAGACCCCAAATGACTGGACGCTTGTATTGAATGTGCATACCTCCTCTTCAAGCAATGGTAGCTTGATGATGTGGAAGTCCTCATACAGGTCATAGTATTGTTCCAGATACTTCTCCTGCATTTTGACTCTAGCTCTGAGAAGCCTTGATGACCCAACCTCCTGCAGGATCATCGCATGTCAGAAGTTTTGGTGGGAATCAGCTTTGCAATTCATGATTCCTTGGATCGTGAACAAAATGAGGTTGGGCTTTATAACATGGAGTTCCATATACTTTTGTTCAAATGCAATGCGTGAGCACTTGCTGCAAATCAGTAATCAATGCACAGACAAACTTTTCATGCCGAAGCAACACGCTACGATGTGTTCTGACTTGCAGCATACCTGAGGAAAGATGACCTGATTGATCACAATATTGTTGGTGTCAATTTCAAATCTGGCTAGCTCTTGCACAAGACGCTCTGTCTCATAGAGGGAGAGAAATTCTGGTATGCAAACGCATACAAAGGTTGTTAGCTCTGGGTCCTTAAACTGGGTGTTCACCTCCTCAATCACAGCCTGCACATATGTCAAGATATTTAGCTTGCTACCATTGGAACTGTATTCAAATGCTGGGAGCTGAATTCAGTGAAGAATCTAAGAATAGTTGCATGGCTATTGCATTGTGTTCTTTGACGCGCTAAAATATAGTGCAGCTGGCTGATGGCATCACAAGTGCAACAGTTTTCAGAAAACGGGGCATGCAATCATTGTCATTCAATGACGCACCAAACGTGACATCATTGCCGTCAGTAGCATCACGAATAGGGTGTAGTATGCATGATCATGTCACATGATGTATGCACAAGCCTGCTGTTTGTACATGCAAAGACTGCTGACCTTCAACTGCTCCAACTTGCCAAGGAGCTGATCTTGCATGTTCTCTCCACCGCCTGCCCCAAACAGAGACCCCAACTGATTCAGCATGCCGCCAAACATGCCTTTCAAGCTCATGAGCTTGGACAGTCCCTTTTGCAATGTTGTGGGGAACTGTAAGAGACGGAGAGTATGGCCTGTCGGTGCCGTGTCGAACACTATGCAGCTGTAGTCCATAGTTTGGACCTGCAGGATCATGAGAATCATAGATAGTGATGCCCATACTGACCGGAGCAAAAGAGTGTGTATGCATCTAGTGTTCTGTTGCATGCTGCACAATAGCTGTGGCAATTGTCAATTCACCTGCTGGCTATGTAGCATGCAGCTCATGTGCTGCCATAGCCAACTCTTTCACCTGCCGCATGACTTCTGCAAAGCTCATTGCCTCATCAATGCCAGGAATTGAGCCAGCAAGATCAGACAAGAAACTGCTTGCTCCTTCGTCAAGACTCTCAAGATCCTTGTCATCTGGAGTTGGGTCTACTTCCTGGAGAAACAGTCAACACAGCCTCTTCAGTAGGGCGCAGTGTGAGGTGTAGGCATGAGAGAGGAACCTGCAAATTTGCAGTGTTTGATAGCAACAATCTGCCTACCATAGCAAAGAGGTTGTTGAAACCAGAAACCATTGAAGGTGTTTTGGTAAATTTCTGATTGAAAGCATCACTGAGGTTGTGTGCTGGATCAGTGGAGATGATCAGCACATTGCGCCTTACAGCTGCCAACTGGACAGCAAGGCTGCATGATGTTGTTGTCTTGCCGACACCCCCCTTTCCTCCAACGAAGATCCACTTAAGTTTGGTATGCTCAAGGATATTGATCAAAGTGGGGTCTGTCTCTGGCTGCTGGTCAGCCATAAAAGCCGTGCTCAAGACCAATCTGTCTAGCGACCGTACAGCAAGATAGCAATATGAGTAAGCCTCGCTCCAGCAGTGATGTGAGCGCCGCTACTACAGCCTGCAAACTTATAGACACTAGCCTGAATTGTCTAGCGCTCCCACTTGTGACAGCAGCAGGACCGTCCTGTAGGGTGTTGAGCAATTTCGAATCGACAGGTCACGTCGTAGACCACAGACACCGCACAGGCCGACTATTCGCAGGTGCGAAGTTGCTCTAGTGTCAACAAGCCTGAGCATGCAATGCTCTTCTTCCTGTCTGCCAGCTTTTGGTGTTTAGTTTAGTCTTCCTCACTCATTAATGGCCATGACTGAGACCCACCTAGCGAGCAGCATCTGTGTCGACATTGCATCATGCAAGTGGCTGAAGATTCTTAGATGAAGATGAGCAACATTTTCTGTTTGACTGTCCTTTCTATAGCAGTGTTAGAGACAGTGCTTTTCACGCCACATTCAACTGTGCTTGCGAATTCAAAAGCACAGTAAAACCTCGATAACACACTGCTAGTGGGGGGAGTACTCACTGAGCTCAGTTCTCGAGAAAGTTCGAGTTAGGAGGGTAATGATGACAGTCCCTGGTGACTGCACAGCTGCTGCATGGCATGGCTGTTTGCAGCCTGATCAGATTCAGTTACACGAAGAGTCGTGGCTCTGCATGGTGACATAGACAAGTGTAGACATCCCTCAGGCTTAAAGCAACGCGTATAGATCCAAGTCTCAACAGCATCACTTCTTTAGATGTGTGCCTGACTGGTGACAGGACATACACACACATGTGACTCTGTTTCTCCATCACACAATCCCTGCAAGCTCGTTTTCTGCAGTGGAACTGTTTGCACAGTCAGTGCATGCACTAGTGGCAATACTGCTACATTGAGATGGGTGCCCTCCTTCTCTGTGTAAGCTGTACCCTTGGCTTTGCTAACGGAAAGCTGGTGCTTGGAGCGTCTCTAGCCATTTGCTTGCTCAAGGCAATGATTTGTGCAGTGGTTGCATGCTCCTTGTCAGGCCTGCGAAACAAGACAGCCTGATGCATGCAGGGCTGACGGAAAAGAAATACTCACAGCTTGCATGTCACTAGTCTGATGTAGGTACAGGACTTGTTTTAGGCAAGGAACCTAGCAAGAGCCACAGCAATACATATCTAGTTTTCAGCCACCAGAAAGAGGACAATCACGTCTTGACATGCGGCTGAAAAGCTGCAAGTTTGCTTGGCAGTACTAGCATTGCCAGGGTGCATTGCCAGCCCACAAAATCAAGCAACAGGATGAACTGCAGCAATCCAAAAACACAGTCAGGCATGTGGGACTCGATGCATTGAGCCCATACCTGAAGACAGCAGCAAGGTCTGGCTCGCTTCCGGCCAATGCATGTTTGGCAGGAACAACATGGCTCCACCAGAACTCAGCCAGGGCTTGGAAGCACACACACCAGTACTCCCGGTCGCGTTTGATATGGAACACGCTGCTGCCATTCACGGTCCACACAAATAGGTTACACCACTCGCGGTCAAAGATGTCCATCAAGCCTTGCACCTACACAGACACAGATGCACATTTGCATGGACGTTACACATGCCATGCAAGGGATGCCTGCTCAGATGTGTGATGGCATGGAGCAGCAGCAGAGGGGGCAGTGCAGCAAGGTGCTTGTGGGCATGGCAGCAGCCCCTTGCTATGGCAAGCTGCTTTCAGAGGTGCTGGGCTGCTGAACATTGGGCAGGCCTTGCAGTGTAGACAAACATCTCATGGGTACTAAGATCAATCAACCAGCTTGCCCCATGAGTGCTTGACTTTGATGCCAATGCAAAGCATCAGATTAGGTCCAAATGCACTTTGACACAGCATGCTGTTACCAATCAATGGGCGCCCACATTGCATGGTCCTCTCACACAACATTGGGATCTTTAGAGGACGCCCAAAAGCAGATATATAGGCGCACCAGCATTCACCAAATCAGCATGCTTCAGCTAACCTGGGGCATGTAGTACCACTGGGCCATCTTGGGAGGGGCAGCCCTGTTGGGGTCCCCCTTGTTGAAGGGGCATTTGATCTCCAGCACCCCAGGACCCTCCCCAGCAATCACCCCTGACCCCATGCCTAGCACTGCAGCTCCCTGGGATGCTTCCAGACCTGTCAGCAAAGCAACCTTAAGCTCATGGTGCCACCACAGAGCCTGTTGCACTTATGATGAACACAAAAGCTCATCAAGTTATCTCAGGAGCTGTGCATTTCTGGCATTGCGCAGGTGAGTCCGCAGCTACATTTTGGGTCATTGTTACTGCTGTCCATGCACCACCAGGCGGAGAAAGCCCTCACTCTTGCTAGCACATGCCAAATGGTATGCCAAACTGTTGTGCAAGAAAGTGAGTGGGTTTTGACATGTTTCAGGACACATGCTTACATTGTGCACTACACAGGGGCATATGTGATGATAATGCACTCTACAGTACCCAAATGATGTTTAGAGGGGGGGGAAGGGGGGCAAGGGGGGTCATTGGGATAAAGACTTACCTAGGCTCTGCACAAGACCATCAGGGGAGGCACCCAGCCAGCCATGCACCTCATCATCCTTTGCCATCTTGAAGCTACACTTGTCAATGCTGTGCCCTGTAATCTCTCCATACCTGCACCAGTGCGCCCATCTGTCATGCAACAATTCAGGCATGCAAGCTGGCGGCTGCAAGTCAGGCTTGAGCAGGTCCAGCAGGTGCACATCATACATGTAGTCTGCAGCATTGGTTTGAACAGCTTGTCATCAGCATCAAGCACTGTACTACTCTTGCTGCAAATGTTTGGAGTACAAATAGTGTGTCATCAACATCAAGCACTGAAGGTGCTGTTGCTGCAACTACTTGATGTATGACTTGCTGCTTTTGACAGCCCTTCAGAGCTGTATGACACGCCAGGTCAGCTGCTGACGGCCAAGCTATCCGACAGCAGAGCTCAAGGGACACATGTGGACTATCTTAAAAAAAATGTCATTTAAAAACTATTTAGTGCATATATCTTTTGAACCTGATAATCTTTATATTACCAAAATCTTACTTATTAATATTTAAAAAAAGCTGGACAAGGTTTGCAGGTGACTTGTATGTTGAGGCCAACAAATTGTGCATACAGTACATTTGAGCATGAGCGTGAGTGGCTGCTTGCCTGAGGAGAGCATCAGCTTCTTGTCTGGTGCCCCATCGAGTGGCAGCATTGCCGGCAAACTTTGGAGCAAGGCCTAGCTTCTCCTCCCATAATGCCTGTCGCCCACCCGGGAACATTCTGCAAGGAAACAGCTATTGTTTACATTTTGAGTGAGAAGTCAGCTGGTGAAGTGAAGCATGGCTCTTGTACCTCTGGCCTTGCCTGTGGATGATCAGCAGATTAACCCACCATTGAAGCTGGGGTGAAAATACATCCTGCTAAGAAGCAGCCCCATGCAGTCGTACTTGCACTGCATTGATAAGTGTGATCGATGACACCCATGCTTGAACGGGGCCAAGGGCATTACCCAAGGGCATTGGCAAAAGTGCTGGCTGTGAGGCGGCCCTGTCTGAGCGCATGCCACTCTTCAGACAACTGACCCCCAGCCTCTACATCCACTTTGGTGTCAGCTGCCTCTGCAGCTGCTGCTGCCTGTGCAAAGCTGGTCTCAAATGCCAGCAGCTTAGCTTTCTTGCCATCCACATCCGACCCATCTGAGGAAGGCGACTGATCATGAAAGGGGTCATCATTTTGAGCAGCAGAGGACAAGGGGGAGTCGTGTGGTACACTATCCAGATCAGCATGCTCTGTAGGATGAGTTGTGCCAACCTTGTCTGGATGTTGGTCATGTGAGCTGCTATCAGGTGCACCAGGGGGAGATGCGTCTGAGACTAGTGACTCAGCTGTTGTGGGTGATGACGCATGCTGGGTGGCTATTGGGTCTGGCTCTTCACCCAAAACCTTCAAAGGATCTGCGAGAAGCTGAGAAAGCGGGACGCCAGCAGTGGAAGCAGCCTGTTTTGAAGTCTGTTCAGCAGGCAGACCAGCACTTGTGTCCTCAGCAGGTGCCTGGTGTGACACACCGTTCAGCGCAACCTCATGCAGTGCATCTAATCCTGAGGAGGAGGAGGAGGCATTGCCGTAAGCTGACTGAGCATGAAAGGACTGTCTGTGAGTACTTCCAGTGCCTGTGCTAGCAGCAGCAGCAGCAGTAGAGAAGGCAGCAGGTGCGGAAGCTGCTTGAGATGTTGAAGCAGTCATGCTAGAGCTGCGCCTGTCGTCCAGCTGCTGCTGCTGCTCAGCTGCTGATGCAGAAGCAAGAGTCTGCGTCTGAGCAGGGGGTGGGAGGCCGGAGGGCTGGCGATTGACCAGACTGGGATTGGCCATGGCCAGCCATGCAGATAAGCAGTTGGAAGCTGACTGCACCAGATCTGCCCTCTGGTAGCGTCTCAGTCCTTCATAGGCCTGAAAACCTGGCGCCGTAGGAAAAATAAGGTTAATAACTGGACAGACTGCAACAATGTATGTGAGCTGATGGACAGACTGCAATGATGTATGTCAGAAAATGTGAGGAAGTTGACATGTGTCACAGCGCATGCGCTCAAATAGCATGTGATGATAAGTGTCTTTGTGCATGGGGATGCAGGCAGCAATAATGCCTGCAGGTTGCTTGCCTGTCACAAGCTTCAGGCATGCGCTCTTTTGGAGTGGCATGAGCAAATGCTGCTGCACTTGCAGAAACTGCACGGCGGCAAAACCGGCAAAGGCTTGCTGCTGGCCCTGCAGATCAAATTGGCCAAGTCAGCATTTCACAGTAACTCCCAGAACTTGGTGCTCAGCAGCGTGAGCTTGCCTGAGCATTGGTGTACTGATGGCGTGCTTCCCAATGGAGAGCAGCTTGCAGTTGCTGCACAGCAAAGTCAGCCGAGTCGGGCTGAACATCACTGCTCCGAGGCACCAAAGCATGAGTGCCAAGTGGCCGTGCCCACTGAATCCTGCCTTACAGCATCTCAGCTTTCAATATGCATTCCAGTGGATGCAGCACATGCTTCCATGATTGCCAGACTGTATACCTATGGTATCCTCTGAAAGCCAAGTCTCTGGCTTGCAAGCCCTTTGTCGTGGACAGACTGGAAAGTGCCTGGCGCAGAGAGACTTGTTGTAAATCGGATTTATGGAAGTGCAACGGAGTACCGATTTGTTGGCTGTACCGGCGAAGCAAAAAAGCAGCTTGCGTCCTCCACTGCCACCCGACGCAGGTGTCGGAGCTGAACATGCAGAGGTCTGCTTCGCCTCAGCAACATGCTCGGAAGTAATGGCGGACGACGTAAGGTCACGCGCATGATATTGGCGCTGTACAGTTGCACGAGTGTGAAAGCTCGTTGCTTGGCACAGAAGCGACAAGTTGCATTATGGGGTGATACCGCACATGGCTGGTCAAGTGCCAACTGTCTGAAACGAGCTGCTTTGCGCATAAACAGTCAAAGTATGGAGTGGCTACAGTCGATGTCCGTTATCGAAGGGTACATTTGCATCGTGCGCCTTGCCAAAGCTCGCCGGTCAAGGTCGACACCTGCATATTTGAAACACGTACATTTAGGTTTGAGACCAGGGTTAAGACCCAACCCCCCCATCATGGAACCCGAGGAGGGGGGGCTGGGGCATGCCTGAGTTAAAACTTTAAGTACATCAAGATACCCCACCATGCTGCAGCTCCAGAAAGGCGATTGCAGTTCTGCAAATTACTCCCATGGGTGACTGGCGCTTGGTCCAGGCTTGTATTGTTTCCAGAACATTCAGGTATGACATGCAGGTTTATCATATCAGATGTAGATAGCCATATATGATATCGCCAGAAGAAAAAGCTTCGAGTACACATACAAAGACGAGATGGTCAGAAGCTCTTCAGTGAAGCAGGGCAATGTTCAAAGACAAAAGGGACCAAAGTCAGTGCAGAGCTATCAAATTGCTAGCGCTAGGCTTACTTGATGCCCACTTACACACGAATTGCTGCTATTGACGTGCTCTTATCTGCACAATGACCAGCCACTAGGCAAACGGGTGGATTTGTAATTCATAGGAATGAGCTGCAAACAAGTCATCAAATTGAGACACACAGGTTGCGCAGCTTGACATTGTGTCTAGGTCAGTCCAAGCATCACAAACCTGACAAGGAGGCAGAAGCAGTATTGGGCATGGGAAGCTTATGTGACTTGTCTGAGTGTACAGCGTATGCACTGTCATTGGAGCACTTCCAGACAGCCATATTTCCAAAGTACGCACGAGACATGCCAACATCAATCAAATTGATTCGCCCCCCACAAAGGCTCTTAATCTTGCCGTTCTGCATTATGTTGTGGCCGCTGACGATTCGCTGCACCTGAAGTGCCTGTACAACTTGCTGCACTTCAGGGCAGATCTCTGCCTCATACTGTTGCACATACGCTCGGTACCAGACAGGGCTGCTGGCATCTGACAACAGGTTCATTTGATCTTTTGTACAGTGCCCCGCTGAGCAGGCGTGGACAGCACCTGCAGCAGCAGCCAGCATACTGCTTGCCAGGCATACTTTGCTCTTCTTCCCTGGGTACTGAGCCTCATCACAACGTGCAATAGACAGGCACCTCATGGCTCATGCAAGTGCAAGACACAACAACCATGCACTGAAGACTTTTCAAAGGGCTAACATGGGGGACTACAGCATGCTGTTCTATTGTTAGCACCTAGTACTGATAGTCTGCATGTTGGATGCTGCACACATGTAACAATGAGTTACAGCAACAACATACAGACCAGCAATACCTGACAACCTTGCCAACATCTGCTAGATTTGTGCAAGGCCTTCTTGCTTCTCCAGGATGTCAGTACTACTGTGCGTATGCAAGATGTACCTGACACAACCTCATTGAGCTTGGCAAGTATGGCATCAGGCTCTGGCTTGTCCAAGCTCTTCACCAGGCTCAGAAGCAGCTGCAGCGGTAGACCAGCATGTATGAACAGAGTCTTGCACTGACCCTGCCCTAATATGACAGCAGCCGGTCGCTGTCTTAGGGTAATGCCAATGATGCTACCCTGCACTGCATGAAAGGCACCAGCTTGAGTCCACTGAAGTTCCCCTTGTTGTATTGGACAGATGCCTGGACAGCTCAGTACAATACTGGGCTTCCCACAAAATTGACGCCAAAAGGTGTAGTCTTTTCTTTTCTTTTCTTTCCTATTAGACAGATGATTTGTAACAAGTTGGGGATGCGAATCCTACTGGATAATGGGACATCATACTCGGCGCATGATGGATGGTGCTTGTAACTGCCCCATGCAGCTGGGTGTGCATAAGTGTGATGAAAAGGGCTATAACATGCAGAGAAATGACGACCGTGCAAAAGTTGCCCTTGCAGCACTGAGAACTCCAAGAGGCCTCTGCACCTTGCGCATGCGCCGTCGCCAAGCTGCAAGACCAGCCTCTGCTGCACCCTGGAAAGTGCGCGGGTGCGGCTCCTGAAGGTACCCCAGTGCTTGTAGCTCTGTAGGGCTGACATATCTGTAATCTCCCAGTAGATTCATGGCTTCATGGTTGCCTAGCAAAGTGTGGATAGTCCCGCCTGCTTTGCTTGCTTCAACCTAACCACAACATGACAGGAGAGTCGGTTGTTTGGTGCGCTGGTGTCTTTGCTCACTGCTACATGGTATGCTGCGTGTGTGCTTGGCAGGATGTGCAATTGACGTAAACAGCTAGCACCTTGAGTCTTTCGAAAAATTCCACCAAGTCTAGGCTGTTTGGTCCTCTGTCCAGCAGATCACCAGTCTGTACTAAAGTGGCCTGCCCACCAGACCAAGAGCCTTGGACATCTACAACGCCAGCCAAGCGAAGAGCAGTGTAGCCTTGCTCAAGGTCTCCGTGCAGGTCTCCGATGGCGCACACGGTATCAGCGCTCAAAGTCGTCTTAGGAGGGTGACTGATCCGAGGCTCCAGCAGCAGACTTGACTGGGTATGCCGCAAGCAGAATAACCCAAGAACAAAGCTGCAGACCGAGACGATCGCAACTGCTTTTCCGCAACAAACCACGCTTATCATGGGGGGCTCTACTGCTTTGCTTGCACTTTTCCGACCATCTCGTACACAAGTTACGTCAAGTCTCACAGACAGATGTTACAAGAAAGTGTGAAGTATGCATCAGCAAGGCTACTTATTAAGCGAGATTCAAGCTTGCATTGCTACTGATGCTGTGACCCAGGCCAGGGCCTGGGCACCCAGCTTTTCACATTGCCATCAAGCGTTTGTTCTAGTGCATGCTGTGTAGTCTGCACATAGTTGCAGTCAAGAACCTGACATCTATTGCGTTTGGGATGCCAGACGACCATAGGACACGAGGAGCTGACCAGTTTGACAGCTTCAACATAGAATCTCTGCCAGGCCGCATTTTCCAAGGCATGCAGCTCAGCAATGACAAACAACATCCGCTTTTCCTCTTTTAGGTTCTGCCTCAACTGTGCAAATTGCAGCAGATAATCACGGCAGACACGGTCCGTCCTTAGTTGTCCAGGAGTGCTGCCAGACATGGATTGCCCAGGAGTGCTGCCATGCTGTGTCCGTGTTTGAGGTGACAGCAACCTTTCCCTTCTTATCAGCAGCATGATCAAAAATTTGCCTGTGTCATGTCTGCTGTGGACTGCAGGATCAAAAAGACATGCCTCTGTATCCAGCTGCCAAAGCGTCTTGAGAAACCTGTATGCCAAGGCAACTGCATGTCAAGACTAGCACTGACTCCACATCTGTGGTGTTGGAACTAACAAGCTTGTAGGATCTGAGCTTACACTCCAATCAGCATGATCACAGCTCGATAGGCCAGCTGGAAAACGCAGCTCAACCCAGCACAGCACAGCATGGAAAGGCATGGCATGGCACATTGCATGCATCTGATCAGTTGTAGCTTGACCTATCCTGCATGTCATCATCGCCATCACCATCATCGCCTGCTTGTTGTGCAGCTGCTGCTGGCCGGCTGTGTCGACGCTGAGCACCTGGTCTAGCATCCGCCGCATTGGAGCCCGAGCATGCTTGCACGCAGACTGCCAGCAGGCCGCACAGCAACATGGGCAGCAGTAATTGAGCTGACTCCCATGAAACTATAGATGGCACGTCCACTGGTAGCTGTTGCTGTAACCACCTGCAATTTCAGCGCTGGCAATGTGCCTCACATGTACACTAGGATTTGAAGATGCAGTTGCTGACTCAACACAGGACTCAACATAGGTGGAATGCTTCAGTGCTGGCAAGGGACACCGCATCTGCTACATCTCAGTGGCAAGCTGAAACCTGTTTTGGGCGTGTGATTTGAGTATGCGCAGTGTCTAGGTCTTGTCATGAGGCTGAGGTTGCAGATGGCAGTGAGTCTTTTTACATGGAGCAAGCAGGAGTGATAGCTGAGATTGCAGATTGCATTGAGTCTTTTTGTACGGAGCAAATAGGAGTGCTAGCTGAGATATGCTGGCTGTTGCTGCTTGCAGCATCACAACACACTGCAGCATGCAAAAGACACAGGGTGAAGCACAATATCAACCGCTATCACAGCAACACGAGCATTGGCCCATTTGTCAAAAGCTACGATTTGGCTTCAATTTGGATCAATGATGCTGACCTGGCACTCGTTGAAACCCAGCTCATCCCAATCCCCAGCCAACCTAGGCTTTCATCATCTGCTAACTGCTCAGGCGTGTCAATGGTGTGCTGCAGATGCTTCTCTGATAGACACTGTGACATCCAGCTAGCAATGGAAGTGAAGCTGCTGTGGTTGTGGATGGTGGTCACATCTGTTGTGTTATACAAGGCAAACCTGAATAGCAATTGGTGTTCATACTTTTTGCACCTTCACACCTTGAGTGTCTACCTTGCATTGACTTTCCTGCACAGCCTTGCTTCCTAGCTCACACAGGTAGCATTTCCAGCATACAGCAGCATGTCACGCAAGCATACGGCAGCAGGCAATGCAAGCCTACAGCAGCAGGGAATGCAAGAAGACAGCAGATGACATGCGCAATCGAAGGCTGAAACAAAAATGAGTAACTTGTGCAACTGAACATCTGGCCAGCTTGCTATCTGAGCATTCAGCCTATTGATACTGTAATCCTTAGCATACTCACGATGGTTTGGCTTGATAACAGAGGGAGTCAAGCATGACATGCATGGGATACCTGTGTGGAGTGGTCCACCAGGCAGGCAACTGACCAGCTCCAGGCTTGTATGCAAGCAACTGCACTTGAGGCAGCTCTTGTGCAGTGGCTGGTACAACGTCCCAAGGGAAGAGGCTTGCAGGCCAGTCTGGTCCACACACTGAAGCTGTCACCTCAGGACCCACACCGCTCAAGTGGGCCTTGCAGAAAGCCTGCTGAGTACCTGCACGTCACAGGCTCACATAAGTCAAGGCTGTATTGCGTAAATGCCTATGGGTCTTGCAGAAAGCCTGCTGAGTATCTGCATGTCACAAGGCTCACATAAGTCAAGGCCGCAGTGTGTAAACGCCTAGGGTGCATTGTATGGAAGCTTTGCTATCATGATGAAAGACTGCTCGTCACTCCAAAATGTGTTGAGCATGTAAGTCTGCACTGCCTGGCAATGATGATGAGATGCAAGGCACAGCGGCCATCAAGCCATCCACATGTCATAGTCTATCAAACATGCAACAGCTGTTCACTGCTGTTGTTGTTGGAAGGTCCCAGCAACCTTTGCAAGTGAGCCATACTAGCAAAGGCACATTTATGCAATTGCAAAAAGGTCTGAATGGATGCAGCCGGACCTGCATCTAGCCATGTCAGACGCAGTTGGCCTGCTGAATATGACTTGGCAGCTGGTAGAGCACTCCTTGGAAACAGGAACCCTCTGTTGAGCATCCACTCACTGAACTGGGCTAGCGTTTCCCGCCCTTGCCTGAGTGAGTGCTGGCCTTGCCTGCCAGTCTGCATTCAATACAGGCACAAGCCTGTGCAATCAGACAGGCTGGGCAATGATAAGCTAGCATACAGCACCGCACAGCACAGCACAGCACAGCACAGCACAGCACAGCACAGCACAGCACAGCATGGTCAGCACAGCATGGTCAGCACAGCATAGCACAGCCTAGACAGCCTGGCACAGCACAACACAGCAGTTTGTGGTCACTAAGGCAGCACAGCACGAAGTAACATACACCACGGGGTCCAGGAGGCAGTGTAGCTAATTGCCAAAGCACAGCAATCACAGCCGATACAGCAGTGCTGCATGCTCACTGCGCAATGCAGGGCAGCTCAACAGATAAGGCAGAAGTGTTGTGGTGCATTGCAGTTGTTGGCATGCTCATTGCTATAATACACCAGCTCCATTCTGCACTGCCACTGCAAAGTAGGCGTCAGTAGGGATACAAGTGCACAAAGTAAGAATGCTCACCAGCACAACACAGAGGCTGACCAGAGGCGTGCGCTCTGCATGAGCACCCCAACTGCATCCCAGGGGATCTGCAGTTCGCTGCCGCAGGGGTTGGACTACCTGCACATTTGCAACAATGCTCTTGAGCCCGGAACCTGAATATCATGCATGTAGATTGTAACTGTGTCTGTCTGGCAGTGCAAGGCAACCTGCTGTTTAGCTATGTAACCAGACTAGCTGCAACATGGGCTTCCAAAGTATGCTAAAACATCAGATTAAACGTGTCTATGGAGAGAGTGTGGTTTGCGCTGGTTGCAAAGGTTGACAACTTACTTATTGCAAATGTGCATGAGGCAACCTTAGGCTAAACCGTGTGAAAGCATGGGGACATGAATGCAGCATGCAACAGCAACATCAAGACAACAAGCATTGGCTGTGCACGAGCTATGTAAGAGCTATGACACCTTGTATCCTGGGATAGTACTTTTGAGAGTGTATGACCAAGCCTTAGGGGGGTCATGTGTATGACTGACAGCATCATATTGCATACATACATGCATTACATTACCTGCCAAGCATTGTCTGCAATGAGTTTGGCAATGTCCAGGCGTTTGGTGTTGGAGGCATCATAGACAGCTGGAAGGGCTCCAGGGCCCCTCAGAAACACTACTGAAGGGGCTCTTTGTACCCCAAGCTTCCCTTGCCAGAAGACCAGATCCTGCAGTTGCACATTCATGCCAGATTTGTATGACACTGATGATAGGAGGTTGCACATGGTCATGCATGCTGCACAGTCTACTGCCAGGTATGTACAAGAAGCAGAGGAGAGCTTGATAACAGCATGATGCAGTGGGACCAGCGCCGGCAGGAAGGGCAACAGCAGGAAGTGTCATCATAGGCATTTGCACCAATGAAAAAGGTCATCTCAGACCTGTGCTGTTCTGCGCACATGGCACATCGAGTTTTGGCATGTTTGCATCGTGCTAATGCCAAACTTGCATGCCATAAACACAAATATGCCAAATACACAGTGCGCAATCTATACAGGACAGCAAGAGCCTGTCATGCTCTCTCAAACACTCCCAAGAGGCAAGAACCAAGCACCTCAGCTTTCCACTGCACCCTCCCAGCCACAACATGGTCCTTGTGTTGCTCAGCAGCATGCCGCAACGGTATGGACGCCTTGGTCGCAGTGGAGAAGGCGAGCACTGCGACTTTGTGGTGTGGCACACGAGCAAGGAATCTGTCTATGGTTTCAGGATCAACAGCAGGCGCTGGGGGCAGCTCCAGCAGCCGGTCTGCCACAAACTGCTGCAGCAAATCTGCCTTGAGTGGCCCAGAATGCCTGCAACAGACCACAGGCAGTGAAAGGCAGAAATCAAAGACAAGAAAATACTACACCTTTCGGCGTCAATTTGATGAGAAGCCAAGTATCATACCGGGCTGCCCAGGCAGTTGAACGTGCTCCACTCGCACGCATGCTGTGTAGATGTGCCAGCAGCACTGGACAAGGGGATGGACAACTCACAACTGTCAATCATGTACTGTGGCTGAATCTGCAGCCATCAAGGCAGTTTGAAAACAATAGATGCATGGCACGATGCAATAGCTGGCAGAGGGACACCAGGCACTGCAGTACTGGGTACATAACGAGTTTGCATGGTCTGTAAGAGGTGTGCAAAAGGTTGCCAAGAGTCTCCTGGCACAGCAATAGTTGATGCGTATAAGATTTGCATGGTCTGTTGAACACAACATTGCCAATACACTCTTGCCTCTTGGATCATGAACATGCATGCATGCATGTGTTTGGGGTAAACATGCGTTGGCATAGCATGGGTTGGGCGATAGCATGTGCACCTGACTGCGCAGGCCATGCTATGGCATTTGGTTGGGAAGCCAAACACAACAGGCAGGTCATCAGGCCTGATTGCCAGCCCCATGAAGGACCTCAGGTTGCTGAGCAGGTACTGCTGATTCCATTCAATGCGGCCCAGCCTGGCCCACTGGGATAGGTCCTTTGCCGCCTGTTCCCATTCGCTTGCTGCAGCCTTGCATACTGGGCTGTAGTCATAGTATACCTGCATCACCAGGTACGCCTGTAAGTTATTACTATAGTATACCTGCATCCCCAGGGAGGAGTACAGGTCAAGAGATGCTTGATTGCGTGAACGTGAATGTAGGATGTGGTTTGACATTGGACCAAGAGCGGACAGATCAGAGATGCTTGATTGCATGGGTGTGAATGTAGGATGTGGTTTGACATTGGACCAAGAGCGGACAGATCAGAGATGCTTGATTGCATGGGTGTGATTGTAGGATATGGTTTGACATTCAATCAAGAGCGGACAGAGCAACAATGACATCAATTGTGCAGATTGCGTGCAGGTCAGACTCCACTACAGGTCAGATTTCATCAGAGACCAGAATTTGTCACATAGTTGTGAGTGTTGTTGGACACCAGGACACAGGATGTTGGGACGGACACATTATTTATGTGAATACCTGATTATGCACATGATTTCTGATGTCAATAGCAATACCTGGACAAGAAGAGGACTGGTCTCTTGCAGCAGCTCCTGCTGAAAATTGAGATAAGTGAAGCGCATTGTACTACTTGGGATTTGCTCTGTTGCATGATGCTGGTAGAAAGGATGCTGGAAACGCCAATCTTGGCTCTGCATGTGAGCAGACATGTCAGACATCAAGTGGTGAAACTGTGCAATACAATGGTGGCATGCAGGTCATGCCAGCATAATATATCAAGCTCTGGTTGTCATGGCCTGCCACCGCTTACCTGCTGCCTGCGGGGTTGTCCTGATACACTGCCTGAGGCATCATACCTTGACTTGGTTGCAGGATTGCTTAACAGCTCATATGCTTCCTGCATACATGTGAGTGCATGAGCAGCAGTAAGTTTGATGTTGCAGAAATGAGTTGAGGCTGTGCAGTTTGATGCAGGAGTCTTGCTGCAGGTCAGAATAAGCACTCACACCTTCTGCATGCACAATGTGCTGCAGATCAAGGGGTATCAGTCAAAACTCACCTGTAACTCAAGAAATTTAGCTTTTGAGCCTGAGGCTGTGTTCTGCAGTGTACAAGCATGCTTCAATCGTTTGTTGCTATAAATTTAACGATGCACAGAAGGAGCTTGAATTTGGAGTTTGCTACCTTGTCAGGATGTAGCCTGACAGCTAGCTGTCGGTAAGCCCTGCGAATGTCGCTCTCGCTTGACCCCCTTGCAACGCCCAAGACCTGCATCCGGTACGCACGACAATGTTGCAAAGTTTCAACTCTATCACAGGCATACAATGCATATGCGCTCACTCCGCATGTCTGCAAAATCAGGACTGCAAGTGCAGATGCATGATCGGTACCCACCTTGTAAGGATCACGCAGCAGCTCAGCTGAGACAAGTAAGCAAGAACCGCATACCAAGGCCGTCAAAAATAAGCAGCCTCGCATCCCGCTCTAGCATGGCCTTTGCTTCATGTCATCCGTCTTCGTTGAAGACGTCAAAGCTGCAGCTGGGAGACAATATTACTAATGTGCACCCTATCTGAGGGAGACTCCATAGACAAATGTCAGTAGTCCTAGTCAACTGGCGCAGCTGCACTGAAGACTGGCACCTGCAGAGACATGCATGCACTCATTACATGCATTGTGAAAAGCCCAAAAGACTAAAGAAATTGCCAATGTAAATGTTGCTTATTAGCACTCCTGAACATTCACTTCACAATTGTTAGGTGACATCTCAAGCCTTTACATCATCCGCAGTTTTGTTGCTAGGTCATCATGACCACGTCTACGTCCCTGACAAACTAATCGCAAAGCACAGTACTTTTGGTATGTCTCCCTAGCCTGTCGTTTAGGACGAGCAGCTAGCTTAGGAGAAGGTGCGCTGCCTGCCCAGTCAGCATACAGTTCTACCAGGTATCTGTACAGGTTAGTCAGCTCAATGCAAGGATGGGGATAGTAAAAGCCCATTGCACTGATCATGTTGTTGACATTCCTGACAGCGCTGACGGTCTCCCCGGTGCGGCGACAACCATTGGATAGAGGCATGTAGCTGTCAATGATTCTGACATGCATGGAGTTTAGCTTGCCCTGCCCTTGACACTGATCCAGCAGCTGCTCAAACACAGGTCTTGCTGCGCCACTGCCCTGCAAGCCAGCATCCACTATACATGTGCGAAGTGCCATGAGAGATGCCTGAGTAAAGCGAGCATGCAAAATGTTGGCAGGACATCAGCAGAACCGATGCCTGCATTGTGCCAGCTGAGAATGCTTACACATCCTGAATCCACAGTAAAGGTGCCCACATGAGGTGCTTTGCATTGCAGACTTGAGCAAAAGCTGTGTACATGAGAAGTCCAAGCTGCATTTGCTTGTGCGAGACACTTGCCAGTATTGAGGCTTTAAATTCTCATGTACGCAGCTTCTGCTCGACATGTAGTAGCTCTGCGTTAATCTACAAAGCAAAAGCAGCTTCCAACTGTCAACACATAACCTGTTCAGGACTCTCTGTATGCAGCAACTCTGCTCAACAGCATTTGCTGCGCGCCAGCAAGTGTTTCATCATCATCAGTACATCTTGACATGCATGCCTCCTTTTCAAATGTGAAGGTGTCATACCTGCTGGCGTAGCACATTGACAGCATGATGGTACATATCATCTGCCTGCTTCTCAACATCCAACGGACCACTTCCTTCAACAGTCCTGGCTGGTGTTGTATGACCACAACCGACGCATTGGAACATGTCTTCTTCTGCACCTTCCTGTTTATCCATAAGCATGACTTCTCTGCACTGTCCCTTACCACAGCTGAACCCCTACAAGGCACAGCAGACCTTAGCCATCATCACTGTGCAGTTTTGCATCCAGCGTCCATGCAGCAAGATAGTAATCATAATAGTAAAAAAAAAGCAATAATGATAATGATAACAATAGTAATAACAATAATAACAACAACAACACCAAAAATAATAGTAACAATGTTAATAACAACAACAATTATGCTTTCCAGCTCATGATGAGCTAGGTACAGATCAGCACAGTCATCAGCGGAAACAAGGCAAGGCTCTGTGAGTCGTGATCACCTTCAGAAAGCTGCCGACATATCTAGTGATATCACCTGTGCAGCATGGTACACAACCAGCACAGAAAACACAAGTTGCATTGCGCTGCTTGCATCTCATGTGCCGAGCAATACTTAGTAATTTTGCTCTGTGAAAGCAGCTCTGAAAAAGCAGCACAGCACACACCCCATGAATCACACGTACTTGCAGACAAAAGCAGCATGCTGTGTGCTGCTTCTCACCTCCAGGAAACGGTCGATGGACTGCTCTATGGGAGTAGAGCAACGATCACAGGCACAGGTGAAGAACTTTTCTTGCAGCAGTGCCTGCTGTCGTACCCTCCTGGGTTCATACAAGCTAGTGTAATGCACACACAGCTGCTCTCCCTTTTTGATGTCATGCACAGCATACACATACTGCACAGTCCCTGCAACACCATGTTGCATGGCTCATGCAAAGCTGTACAGCAGGACCACAGTGAATCATGTAATAATGTTTGCTGGTGTGTTGCTTTTCACAAGATGGCAGGACAGCAGAATTGTGAACAAGGCTTCATGTCACCAAAGTATCCTTGCTTGTGTGATGCCAAGAGTCTATGCAAAAAGTGAATGCAGCAGGACATGTCTGGCAGAACAGGTAAATCTGGCTGTCCCTTAGATTCCTTCGCATGCACAATGTGGAAATTCATTCAGCTGATGCACAACAAAGCTTGCTAGTCACGCATCAATTTACAGAGCACAACGCACGTCATTGCATATAAGCATTTATGGATCAGGCACAGCAAGGAACTGTGCTCACCAACACTTGAATGTGCCAAGTTTGGAACGCAGGAGTGATTGAACATAGATAGCACTGGGTACAAGCCCAATCCTGTCTCTGAATTGGTGTCTTCCTGATGCCCAGTTGCATGGGCATTAGCATTGATGCAAGCTGCCAGGAACTGCAAGTGCTGCAGGGTACCAGGCTTGTGTTTGCCTGCTTTTGTTATGGCCTGCTGTAGCTCTTTGCAACCTGCACACCAATGGCAGTATGTAAAGCATGTGTGTGCTGTGCTGTGCTGTGCTGTGCTGTGCTGTGCTGTGCTGTGCTGTCATCAGGCTTCGACAAATTGATGCTCTGCTTGTAGGCAGGTTGATGCCGCTGTGCTGTTCTGTCATTTGCAAAATGATGCCATGTCTGCAGTGAACCGACGCAAGCATTGTCTGCACAAAGTCAGTTTTAACAGCTTGGTTTGTGCTCAGCATTGTTGTCGCCAAGGTTGCCTGACAGGCAAAAGGTGCTGACAAGGTGCAATGACATACCTTCCGTTAGGGCTTCTCGCCAATCCTTTTGGTTCCTGTCCCAGGGCGATAGCAGTGCATCCACATCCGCAAGGGTGCATGTTATGACATCTAGACTGTCACCAGGAACTTGTTGTGTCCCATGAGAGATCTGGTCACTCTCTGTCTGGGCATCTGAGCAGGGTGCTTTGCCTGGAGAAGGTGTATCAGCAGCCGGTGCATGCTTTGTGTGAGCATCTAGCTCCAATATGAAGCGCAAGAGAACAGGATCGCATTTAGTCTGCAGGGATATCTGCGAGACCAAGGCATGCACTGGTGCTGTCATGCTGACAGTGCTGTCTGCATCAGAACATTTCTGACTGCAGTATCTCTTGTAGTGTCTGGAAGGCTTGTCAAGGATGACGCCTTGTGTAACGAGATATTCATCTGAACCCTCTGGTAATGGACTAAAACAGGTATGGCAGGTGCTTGCTTCACATGTTTGAGCTGGTACAGCACATATTGCTGCTTCTGCCAGCACGCACTGGCCGGCAGCTATGTCTTGGCTGGCAATAGCATGCCTGCCCAACCTTTGAGAGAAAGCCAACTGCCATGGCAGCTTGTGCTGTGCAGCCTCAAGGGTTGGAAGTGGCAGGAAAGGCTTCCTGGCCTGTATGGCAGTGATCTCTACTCAAACCAGATACAAGCATAGCATGGCTAGTATCTGGCCTTGCCCAAGTACCTTTTTGCCTTTCCGCTTTGACTTGGAAGGCTTCAGGCCATCTGCACCGTCAGCATCATCTTTTGCCAGGAGGTGCACGGATGAAGCAGTCTCCACTTGCTCGGCCATGTCTGCAGGCAAATCACTGCCAATACGAATTTGTGACGACTGTTACGTCAGTGAATGTTAGAAGCAAATTTATCACGCATTGCACATAGCGTCCAATTACAGGCATCTGCAGAATGACTGCGCAACATTCACTGCACAATCGCATAGAACTCATAGGCTCATGCTCATGACTCATCCAGGCTTCAGTTGAGCTACTTTTGGCGCGGTGATCAATTCTCTGCAAAGAGCTGTTAGAACATGTCCGAAGCTGAGCTGTGTTTCTGTCGCATGCCAATCAGTGCGGTGCGGCTGTGATTACGGAAGCGATGCTTTGAAGTTGCCATCAGCCTCAGTTCAAAATGGCTGAGGCTTTACCAGCTGCTACTCTGTCGGACCAAGAGTCAGACGAGTGTTCAGTTTGCGTTGCCGTGCATGTTCGACCCCTCATAGACAGCGAGTTGTTGGAGGGTTGCGAAGCTCTACTAAATACCACTCCCCAGCAACCTCAGGTCCGGCAAGCAGATCTGTTCAAGGTGGTATAGTATTTAAAATTGCCTGACGACCTAGCAAGTTGTGTTGTTGTGTAGGTGGTCACTGGCGCTCATAGCTTCACATATGATCATGTGTTTGGTGTTGACAGTACTCCTCCAGACCAGCTGTATGGTCATTGTGTGGAGCCTCTTGTCAGCGGCTTATTCAAAGGCTACAATGCTACAGGTATGTGCAGACGGCTTGCACATATCAGCATGCACCTTACCATTCCGGTGATGCAGCTCACCACAGCAAGCAATGTGGTTCATACAAACATAGTGTGCTGGCAAGCAAGGTGTTTAGCCTGCCATAATAAATGTATGACAAAGAGAGCAGGCTGACGTGAGCATGTTGGGTACACACAGTTGCCATCTATGTGCAGGTCAATCAGCTCTGTTTGCCTTCCTGCAGTATTTGCGTACGGCCAGACTGGATCTGGCAAGACATACACCATGGGAAGTGCTTTTACTCCTGGAGGCAATACACAGGGTGTCATTCCAAAGGTCATGGACAGCATTTTCCAGCGCATCACCTCCAGCAAAGATGCAGAGTATACTGTGAGAGTAGGGTTTGTGGAGATTCACAAGGTAAACACCTTGTGACATTCAAGGCTTTGACAAGCACCCTCTTGTCTGTGAAAGCACAGTGCATATGTAGACAATCAGCCTTTGCATAATTCAAAGTTATTGGCATGCAATCGCCAGTCAAACTAAACGCAATGCATGTGATAGTATGTTGCATTTGACATGCATCCATGCATGAGCTGACATGCTGATGTCAACACATGTGCAGGAGGACATCAGAGACCTGCTCGTTGTCAATGGCAGCCAGCAGTCAGTCCATATCAGAGAGGTTCTTGGCGGCGGTGTTTGCCTAGCTGGCGCTACAGAGAAGGAGGTGCCCAGCAAGGCTGAGATGGCAGCCATCCTTGAACAAGGCACACTGCTGCGAGCCACAGCAACCACTGGCATGAATAAGCGCAGCAGCAGGTCACATGCCATATTCACCATCACGGTTGAGCAGCGCCGTCAGCTGCCAGCAGCACAGGCCAGACAGACAGCAGAGAGTGAAGAAGACAACGATGAAAACGAAGCCAACTCTCAAGGCAGTGGTGATGAGGAGGAAGTTGTTGACGACTACCTGTGTGCAAAGATGCACTTGGTGGACTTGGCGGGCAGCGAGCGTGTCAAGCGCACAAAGGCTGAAGGGCAGCGCTTGCAGGAGGGCATCAACATCAACAAAGGCTTGCTGGCTCTTGGAAACGTCATCTGTGCTCTCAGTGAGAACAAGCCCCATGTACCCTACCGGGACAGCAAACTGACCCGCATGCTGCAAGACTCCCTGGGTGGCAACAGCAGAACCTGCATGATTGCCTGCGTCAGTCCAGCTGACATCAACTATGAGGAGACCCTCAACACGCTGCGCTATGCAAACCGAGCCAGGAACATACGCAACAAGCCTGTGGTCAACAGAGACCCCAATGCAGCTCAGATCTCCCAGCTCAGGCAGCAGCTGT
>JAABUP010004160.1_pt1 | contig 24107 bp, 14 predicted proteins | sample 5559201 | NCBI WGS metagenome assembly JAABUP01 (sample SAMN10711887, study PRJNA513373) | rock metagenome | isolation source: Antarctica rocks | place: Antarctica
GCACCAGCAACGGCGTTCGCTGATTGCGTGATTAAGCGCCGTTGTACGGGCATGTGAGGGTGTCGCCGACGTATCTCAAAGGCGCGTCGAAAGGGTGCGGCGCAACTATTTCATCGCCCGTTGAGGAGGCACAGAGCGAACGCACCGGCGGGCTGTTAGACGGCCTGTCAGCACGTGTTGCAGCTACGCCCAGGTGGTTTAGTGCAGAATCACGGGACAACGTTTGATTGGGCGCGTTCCACCCGACCGCAGTCGGTGTGGTTTGCCATGCGGCCGCAGTCGCGGGTCCAGTGTTAATCAACCTATCACCTCTGAGACAGCATTAGGTCATGAACACACCCAGGGCACGTAACTCAGTCGGACAGCCCAGATGCGGCAAGCCAGCACAGGTGCAACGCGGCCAGAAAAGGGGCAAGAGTCGTCGCGAGATCTACCGGGACGCGTGGGCGCTGGCTCAGGGCATGCCGCCTTTCGAAGCGCGAGGTCCTGACATGCTCGAGGTCACTCCAAATCCCACCGGGCGCGACCGTGCCGCACCTGAGCGAGCCCTGGTACTGTTAAGCGGAGCCCACGGTGGAGCAGTTGGCTTCGGATCGCGTCTAGACTCGCCGCGGAGGCGCGGTGGAGCAAACCTGTATGCCCGCATCGCGTGCGCCCAACGCAGCCCGCGCGGCGGCCATGATCGGATCGTGGCCGCTGTGGTCGACCGGCGCCATCGGTGTGTTAATGGCGCTCCGCAGCGCGTCCGCAGCCTCATACAGCTGCACTGTCCGTTCCGGCTCTCCGCGCAGGAATAATGTGGCCGCCATGCCTTCCAGGCAGGGCAATTGCATCTAAATTCGCTTTCACGCTATTGTGAGACATATTTATCAGGAATGATGCGACCTATGCGGCCGAGAATCCCGCGATTGGCTCGTATAGACACGCGGCCGCGCTTCTACGTGGGACGAAAAGGCGATGCATGACGCGGTACTGCCGTACGACGGCCTAGATGTGGGCCTCTCAAGGCCCGAAATTTAGATGCGATTGCCCTGGCCTTCCAGGCATATGGCCGTGCCCAATTTGTTCCCGACCGCCTGGCAGAATGGCAGGGCCTCCTCGTATAGGGCCAATGCACGCACGGCGTCGCCTTGGTGGCGCGCCACGTGAGCCAGGTCGGCCAGGGCCCACCCCAGCCCCATTTTGTCGCCCAGCGCCCGTCGTAAGTCGACACTCTCTCCCGACAGGGCGGCCGCCCGCTCGTAATCGCCCAGGAGACGGGCCATCTCTCCCAGGTTGTTGAGCGCGGCGGCGAGATCGCTTTTGCCTCCAAGCTCCCGGAACAAGGCCACGCTCCGCTCGTACAGCGCGGCGGCCCGCGCGAAGTTACCCTGTTCGCGCTCGAGCCGCGCCAGGTTGGTTTGAGAGGCGGCCATGCCGCGGATGTCGCCCGCCTCTTGTCGCACGGCCAGGCTCTGCTCGTACAATGCGGCGGCCCGCGCGTAGTCGCCTTGCTCTGCCGCGATGATGCCCAGTTCATTAAGGGCGGAGCCGGCCCCGGGCTTGTGGCCTATGGCCTGAAACAGGGCCAGGCTCTCCTGTGCAAGCGCGGTCGCGTGCTCGTACTGCCCCTGATCGGCGGTGATGATCGCCAGCAGGTTGAGCGCGTGGGCGGTGCCGCTTTTGTCGTCCGCCTCGCGGAACAGCGACAGGCTTTGTGCGGCCAGAGAGCGCGCCTGTGCAATGTCGCCCTGACCGTCGGCCAACCACGCCGCGCCATGCAACGCGCGACCTCTCACAGCGCCGAGTGCCGTGGCGGCGGTCGTCCTCAACAACTCGTCGAGCCACCGCCGCCCCTCGCTCAGATAGCCGCGCACCCACCAGAAGCGCCACAGCGCCCCGCCCAGGCGCAGGCCGTATGCGACGTCTCCGCCGACCACGGACCACCACAGGGCCGCGCGCAGGTTGTCGTGCTCCGTGTCCAGGCGCTCTTGCCAGGCCCGTTGCTCCGACCGGTACAACTGCGGCTCGGCCTGCTCAGCCAGCGCCAGGAAATAGGCCGCGTGCCGGTGGCGCACGGCCTCCTCGCCGCTCGCCTCCAGACGCTCGCGCGCATACTCCAGGACCGTCTGCAGCATCAGGAAGCGCGGCTCTCCCGTCGGGCCCGCTCCGCCCAGTCCGTCCTCCTGGCGCAGCAGGCTCTTGTCCACAAGCGAGGCCAATCCGTCCAGGACGGGCGGGGGGCAGTGGTCGGAATAGGGCGTGGAGACGTGCTCCCCACTCCTCGCGCCTGGGTCTACTGGTGGGGCGCAGACCGCCTCGGCCGCATCGAGCGTGCAGCCGCCCACGAAGACGGCGAGCCGCCGGAACAGCGCCTGCTCCTCGGACGAGAGCAGGTCGTAGCTCCAGGCGATGGTGGCGCGCAAGGTTTGCTGCCGCCCCGGCAGGTCGCGCGCCCCGTCCGTCAGCAACTGCAGGGACGATTCTGACGCCCGCGACAGGCCATTTCCCCCTTCGTCTCCCCCCGAGAGACGCGCGTACAGAGCACGCGGGGAGAGCACTTTGATACGCGCCGCCGCCAGTTCGATGGCCAGCGGCAAGCCGTCCAGGCGACGGCAGATCGCGGCGACGACCGGCGCATCCGTTTCAGTCAGCTCGAAGCCCGGCTTGACCGCGCGAGCGCGCCGCGCGAAGAGATCCACGGCGGCGTAGTCGAGCCAGTCCTGTGTCGAAACCTGTGCCGCCGACGCGGGCACGGCGAGTGGGACAACCGTGTATTCATGCTCCGCGCGCACGTGCAACGCGGCGCGGCTGGTCACCAGGACGATGAGGCGCGGGCACGCGGCCAGCAGGTCCGCCACCAGCGGGGCCGCGCCCACGACCTGCTCGAAGTTGTCCAATACCAGCAGATAGTCCTCATCGGCCAGAGACGCCGCCAGGGCCTCTATCACCGGCTGCCCTCCCGCGTCGCGCAACCCGATGGCGTGGGCAATGACCGCGGCCACCAGGCCCGGCTCGCCGACTGGGGCGAGCGCGACAAAGCGCACCTGGCAGGCAAGGCGGCTATGCGCGTCCTCCGCCACTCGCAGCGCCAGGCGTGTCTTCCCCACGCCGCCGGGTCCGGTGAGCGTGACAAGCTGCACGTCGCCACGTTCCAGCAGCGCGCGGACGGCGGCGATATCCTGCGCGCGCCCGAGCAAGGGCGTCGGCTCCGACGGCAGCGCGGGCGCGGGCGCCGGCCTCGCGCCGGAGTGTGCCTGGGCGGCCTGGGCGCCGCGGCGGCGCGCCACCGTGGCCTCGAGCCCGGCACAGTCACCGGGCGACAGCCCCAGCGCGGCGGCCAGCAGCTCGACGGTGTCGCGGTGCGGCCTGAGGTTGATGCCGCGCTCCAGGTCGCTGATCGCCCGCGCGCTAATGCCAGCCGCCTCCGCCAGCGCCTCCTGCGACAGGCCCCTGGCGGCGCGATGTCGCCGGAGAAGGTCTGCGAAGAGTGGGGGCTGTGTCATGGCCGGCGTCCATCCTCCCTGCGCGCACGACGGGAATCGCGCCGTAGGCGGCGCCCTGGGCCGGCCACGGCCAGCGTGCTGGTCGCGCGTGCCACAGCCCACAGAATCGGCCGCGACAACAATCCTGTGGGGTCATCCTGTGGTTCTCTCATGGTCACCGCCGTCCTCACGCTCTACGATGGAACTCAGCACGACCTGAGACACGGTTGGGCAGGCAGACAGGAACAGACCGCGTTCACCTATACCAGTGTAGCAAGTAGTGACAGAGGGTAAGGAGAATAGATTTCATGGGTAGATGGGTACAGCGTGGCATGGTGATGGCACTGGTTGTGGGGCTGCTGGGGCTCCCGGGGCTCACGGGGCTCCCCACACCCGCGGCCCTGCTCGGCGTGAGCCAGACCGCCGTGGGGACAGCGGCCGGGGTGGAGAACTCACCCGTGGGCAACTGGAAAAACACCTACGCCTATTGCCTGTCGGGGTGGTGCAAAGGCCAACGGTTCCTCAACCCCACCGTCATCACATCGTATTCCCCCGCGACGGGGCAATTCAGCGGCCATGACGCCGGCTTCCCCGTCACGGGTTCTTTCCATGGCACGTCCCTAAACATGATGATCGGCGGTACCGGAAGTGGCTATACCGCTCATGTTGTAGCGACGATCAGCTTCTCCGCACAGAAGACCACATGGCTGGGCACATGGACGGATAACAACAATGTAGGTGGCACCTGGTCAGGTACGCGGGCCGCTGCCGATGTGACACTCTCGGGCACGGTAACGGGCCAGACATGCGACGCGACACAGTGCGCCAGTGCGGGCTTTGACGGACAACTTATCGTCGCCACAGGAAGAGACATCGACGGCGCACCCATCACAAAAAAAGCCACGAGTGACACGAGCGGTGACTGGTCGATGACGCTTCCTGCCGGGTCCTATACCGTTGGCCCCTCGACCGACGGCGTAACCATTGACGGAGCAGCGTTTGATCCTCAGGAAAAAGCCGTGAACGCCACCTCTGGCGACGTCTCCAATATTGATTTCGTCACCTGCGCCGGCTCTGCGAAAACAACGACCTCCCTTGCTTCCAGCGGCGCATACATGGCCTCTTTCACAGGGTCCGGTGTGACACGGGCAGCCCTGAAGGACAGGGCCCCGGTGGCAGCGAGCGGACCAGGTGCGTGCCCCCCCGATCACATCGACTGGAAGATGCTCGGACAGACGACGGACGAGGTGCCGCATGACGCCGGGGCCACCACCCTGGGCCTTCTCCCGATCCGCGATATCTACCAGCCGCTACGCGCTCATCTGTTCTTTACCCGTCATGGCAAGCAGTTCGACGCCTGTTCCCCCAAGACGGTCTGGAAGTGGACGGTGACGCCTCTTTCACCCGGGGCAAAGGTGTTAAGCAACCTCTCTTCAGCGTTGGTGGGGTGCAGCGTCAACGTCTTTGTAAACAAGAGCGGCGCCTATCGCGTCCAGGCGAACGAGTTCGCTCCGGGGAAAACGCAGCCTCTGCGTAACCAGCCCGTCAAAGACGACATTTCCCCTCGCAATGTGCTCCTGGCCGCCATCGGTGACTCCAATGGTTCGGGTGAAGGGTACCCCCCGTTTTACTTTGACCAGTGCCATCGCGGCGTGGCGTCGTATCAATACCAGGCGGCTCAGCTTCTCGAAAAACAGGCCAAGGACCACGCTCTGGTAACCTTCGTCTCGCCATCATGCTCCGGCGCCCGTACTCAACATCTGGTGGACACCACCTATGAAGGCATCGTCACCGGCGCATCCCTGCAGCCACAGATCCCGCAACTCGTCCATCAGTTGGCGCCGCCCACGAGCAGCGCCGCCCGCGTACCCGACGCCACCCTCATCTCAATCGGGGTGAACAATATCGCCTTTGGGCCACTCTTGGAGTACTGCGCGATCTACACGTCAAAAGTGCTCGCGGATGGCTTGCATACTTTGGCCCAGAGGCTGTGTGAGGATACACCGGTTTCCTCGTCGGGTGACGGTACGGGCGGCGTCAAGAAGTTTACTCTAAATCGCACGAGCAACAAAACACTGGGCCACGCTGTGGACAGCCTTATTGCGGCGCTGCCCCAGCGCTACAACGAGGTAGCTGCAGCCCTGGAACGCAGCCATCTGGTCAAGCCCAGCACCGTGTACATCAGTCAATACCCGCAGTTCTGGTTCGCCGACGCTCACCACGTCTGTGGAGGTCCGCCCGTCTCCCCATATTTTAGCGAAACCTGGTCATGGCTTGGCAGGGAAGGCGACAAGCTCAACGCCGCGGTGTCCGCCGCCGCCCTGCATCATGGATGGCATGTGATCACCGTGCCTGCCTCCTTGTTCTATGATCATGGGTACTGTAATACCGTCCGCTTGTCATGGTTTGTCCCCTTGTCATTTAGTCGTTACTACAACAAAGCTGGGGCATTCCACCCAACCAAACGAGGAGCCCATGTCAGCGCTGTGCAGGCGCTTCGACTACTCTGCCCTCTCCTGGGCGACAAGAAACGCTGCACATCGTTCCCCGCGCCGTAAGCCAGGGGGCGCAGGTTTTATCGATGTCGCCGGAGAAGGTCTGTGAAGAGCGGGGGCTGTGTCATGGGCGGCGTCCATCTCCATGCGCGCGACGGGAATCGCGCCGTATGCGACGCCCGGTGCCGGCCGCGGTCGGCATGCAGCTGGTCCGTCACGTCCCACAGGATCGGCCGCGACAACAATCCTGTGGGGTCATCCTGTGGTTCTCTCATGGTCGCCGCGGTCCACATGCCCTACCATGGGAACTAGTGGGTCACGCCCCATTTAAGTGGGATTGACGCGTAGTAGCCTGTCGCGGCTGATAACCGTCCTGTTCACTCGTTGACTAACTTGAGGTCGCACATGACCAACTCCAGTTGAATGCGGGTTGACCCACTAGGGACTCAGCACGACCTGAGACACGGTCGGGCAGGCAGGCAGCGGCGGCCTGTTGTCAACAGTCACTGTAGCACGTATCGACAGGAGGTGACAGACCGTGGCACCGACAGCCTACAGCGCCGGGACGGGCGACGTGCCCGCTGCTGGCAGCGCCCCACAGGGCGCCGCGTCTCTCGACGATGCCCACGAGGCGCTACAAGCGGACGCGCTCGGGCTCACAGGTGGACCTGATGCGAGCGTGCGCCGCGCCGCGCTGCTGTACGAGATCTATCGCGACTCCCGGGGCAACCACGTTGCGCCGCTCATCGCGCTGCACATGATGCTCTGGCGCCAATCGTTCTTCGCCGTCGACGGCCACCTCGGCACCGTGCTGCAGTATCGCTACTGCTACGACGAGAGAGAGCGCGCGCGGCGTCTGACGATGCTACAGGAGTTCGCTGGCGCGCTGCGCGAGATCGATGGCCACATCTGTGCCCGCATCTACGCGGATTACCACGCCACGAAGCGCCACGGCGCCGATCTCACGGCGCACACCGCGGTACCCGACGACCTGTGCCAGGCGCTCAACGCCGTGCATGGGCGAACCCGCGCGGGCGATCGACTCGCCCCGTACGCGACAAAGGAGGTGTTCATTCAATCCTGGCGTCACGAGCAGGAGGCGGTGATGGCGGCGCCGCTGCACGCGGCCGTGGAAAAGCTCGATTGCCCCATCCTGCGCGCGCTCATCGTGCAACCAGCGGTGCATCTGGCCTATTTCCCCGCGCATACCCGCATCGTGTACCGCGACTTCGCGCAGACGGCCGAACGCACCGCCCGGGCCGCCCAGGCCTACGATCTGGCCGCAGCCCGTGGCTGGGCGGGCGTCACCGCGACCCTGCACGCCTACGGTGTGCTGCCCCCGTCGTTCTTCCGCACTCTCGATGCCCCGACGAATGACTGTCAGGCGCCTCAGCAGGACCCAACGGAACCCGTGCAGATCACCATCGGGTGATGGTGTGTCTGAGGACCAACAACGCTGTGCGTGGGGATCACCGCGAGCGGCCCTATCACCCGTTAGTAAGGATCACAAGATGACGCTGTCCGTTCCGAGAGTTGGCCGCGTTCTGCTCCAGGCCACGCTCCTGCTGGGAGCGATCGCCACTGCCGTCCCCAGCCGTGCGCAGGGGCAGACGACGCGCGCGACCCCGCGCTATACCAGCACCGCCTACGGCTACGCGCTGCGCGCCCCCGCGTCCTGGGTACACCTCCCCGGCGTGCGGTGGACGCCCATGGGGCCACCAGCCGACCTGACCCTCATGACGCCCGACCACCAGGCGGCGCTCGGCGTGATCGTGGCCCCGACGGGCAACAGGGTCTACTCCGGCCCCGAGCTCCAGGACGTCGCCTTCCGGTTGCTCGCTCAGGAAAACCAGATCTCGCCCTTGGTGCAGATCCAGACGAAACGGGTCGTCGTCAACGGGGTCCCCTACGAGACGGCCGGGGGCTACCTTATCTCCGGCGTCCCCCTGATGGCCACCATCGCGTCAGTCGCGGTAACCCAGCGCCACCATCGCCTCTACGCCATCGCCAGCCTCGTGTACCTGCAAGTGTATACGACGCCGCCGGCGGGCACGGGGCCTGCGCCGACGGACACGCCCATTGGGAATGCCGAGCCCGCGCACGGCCGCCAGCTGGCGGCCGTGTCGACCGCCGTCGCCGGGCGGTACGACGTGTCGGTCGGCGCCGGAGACCGACAGATCCCCCGGGAGCGGCCCGCGGACCCCCCCGCGCCGCTCCCTACCGACCGTTTACGCGGCAATCGCTGCCGTACCTCGCAGGACGCTGGCCTCGCCGTCGTCGACCGCAATTGCGCGTTCAGGGCGGAACTACAGGCGATGATGACCATGTTATCCACGTTCACGATCGACCCGGCCGCGGCGGACGACCGCCGCCCCGCCGCCGCGGTTGGCGTCGATGGCTTCACGTCGATCTCCGATCCGGCGCAGGGCTACCGCCTGGCGTATCCCGCGCAGTGGGCGCGTGTCCCCGCGCCCGGAACGGTCGCGTTCGCCCGCTCAGCGGATCGCAATGCGGGCGTCGGAGTCACCGTGTCGCAGATCGACGCCGCCTCGCTATCTGAAGGCAACCTGCGCTCCGCCGCCGACCATCAGCTCGCGACGGTGGCCACGTATCCGGGCTCCCTGGTCCATCGGACGGTGCATGTCGGCGATGCCACGTACGTGGTCGCGTTCGCGCGCGGGGCCGGCGTAACCACGGCGGGCGGCGGCCTCGGTCAGGCCCGGGTCGTCGTCGTCGCCACCGCCCACCGCCACCGCTTGTACACCACGAGCGGCATCGGTCTCACCGTGCTCGGTGCGGGCGAGGACACCACTCGGATCCTGTACCCGTACTTCTCACCATTCTCCACGTTGGCGCGCCGGTACCAGAGTACCCTGGATACCCACGCCCAGGAGGCCGATTTGGCGCTCCGGGCGGCTCTAACCCTATTCGTCGATCCGACTGTCCCATCTCCCCAATGAGCGGCTCGCCTTGCCCCTACGCACGATCGGCGTGTGCGTGTGCGTGCCCGCGCGCATCTTAAAACGCGCCGCCAATCAGTCAATCCACGAAACAGTATCAATGACAGTATGAGTTGTTTAGGTTCTTACGGTAGCAGCGTAGGGTATGATAGACGCCTGCGGCGCCCACACCGACAATTTCTTATCGATCTTTTATGAACGAATAGGTTCGCCGCTGGTGTGGCTGACCATGCGCGAGCGATTAGTCCACATGTGATGAGATGAACGCCACACATTTTGATGTGTTTCTGTCCCATAACAGCCGCGACAAACCGGCCGTTGAAAGGCTTGGCGTCAAGCTGAAACGCGACGGCCTGGAGCCGTGGCTGGATAAGTGGCATCTGACTCCAGGCGGACGCTGGCAGGAGGAGCTGGCCGCCGGCATCCGCGACTCCGCCGCCTGCGCCGTTTTCGTCGGACCGCATGGCATGGGCGATTGGGTGTATGAGGAATTGGGCGTGGCGCTGGATCGCGCGGCCAAGGATCGCGGCTTCCGCCTCTTCCTGGTCTTGTTGCCTGGCGTGCCGGAACCGTTCGACCCCACCTCGCTTCCGCCGTTCCTGAGTACGCGCACGTGGGTGGATCTGCGCGCGGGAATCGAAGACACGCGCGCCTTCCAACACCTGATCAACGCCATCAAGGGTGTGCCGTTCGGGCAGCAGACACCCAGCGAGCCCAATACGGACGTCTGCCCCTATCGCGGCCTGCAAACGTTCGACGAGGAGCATGCCGCTCTCTTCTACGGGCGTGAAAATGATATCCAACGTCTGACGGAGAAGCTCAAGGGGACGCGTTTCCTGGCCGTGCTCGGCCCCTCCGGCAGCGGTAAGTCCTCGCTGGTGCGCGCTGGCCTGATCCCCGCCCTGCGACAGGGCGCGTTGCCCGATAGCCAGCACTGGACGATCTGTACCTTTACCCCGGGCGCCCATCCGCTCACGAGCCTGGCCGCGCATCTGGTGCGCCTGTTTCCGCAAGAGGCCATGCACAGGACACTGGACGCGCTCGCCGCCGACCCGCGCACACTCCATCTAGCCGTGGCGCTGGCGCACGCGGGGCAGTCGGCGCAGTCGGGCCAGCCTGGTGGCGCGTCCGCGCAGATCGTCTGGGTCGTGGATCAGTTCGAGGAGGTGTTCACACTGTGCCAGGACGCCGCGGAGCGGGCCGCTTTCCTGGCCAACCTGCTCTACGCCGCCGCGCTGGCCGATGGGTCATGCACCGTGGTCTTGACCTTGCGGGCGGACTTCTACCCCAAGTGCGCCACGTACCCCGACCTGGCCGCGCGCATCGCGGCGCAACAGTTCCTGGTCAGCCCCCTGGACCGCGATGGGTTGCGCCTGGCCATTGAGGAGCCGGCCTGGCAGTCCGGCCTGGAGTTCGAGCAGGGCCTGATCGAAACGATCCTGGCCGACGTAAGCAGCCAGCCGGGCGCGCTGCCCCTGCTCGAGCACGCGCTGCTCGAACTGTGGGAACGCCGCCGCGGCCACCTGTTGACGCTGGAGGGCTACCGCGAGAGCGGCGGCGTCCAGGGCGCCCTCGCCAAACGGGCCGATACGATCTACAGCGGGCTCTCGCCCGACGAACAGCGCATCGCGCGCCGCACCCTGCTGCGGTTGACGCAGCCCGGCGAGGGTACCGACGATACGCGCCGCCGCGCCGAGCTGAGCGAGTTGGTCACGCGTGGCGATACGAGCGCCGCGGTCGAGGTGGTGGTGCAAGACCTGGTCGCGGCCAGGCTGCTGACGACCAGTGAGGATAGCCCTACCCACGGGCAGGTGGTGGAGGTCGCGCACGAGGCGCTCATCCGGGGCTGGCCGCGTCTGCGTGCGTGGCTGGACGAAGACCGCGCCGGGTTGCGGCTGCAACGACGGCTGACCGAGGCCGCCCGCGAGTGGGAGCGGCTGCGCCGGGATGACGGGCTGCTCTACCGGGGCGCGCGCCTCGCCGAGGCCCTTGAATGGCGGGCGCTCCAGGAGGACAGCCTGAACAGCCAGGAGCGCGCCTTCCTCGACGCCAGCGTGGCGTTCGGGCAGCGCGAGAAGGAGGCGGAGCGCGCGCGCCAGCAACACGAGTTAGAGGCCGCGCAACGATTGGCCGCCACGGAACAGCAACGCGCGGAGGCGGCCAGCGCGTTGGCCCGCTCCGAGCGGCGGCGTGGCCGCGTGGCGCGCGTGTTCTCCGGCGGGTTGGCCGTTGTGCTGGTGATCGCTATCGTCACGGCGGCCCTTGCGCTCCAGCAGCGCGACCAGGCGCGGACGGCGCGCAACCAGGCGCAGACGGAAAAACGCCTGGCCCAGACGGAAAAACGCGCGGCCGACCTGCAGCGGCGTCAGGCCGAGGCCGCCCGCGGGGTTGCCGTTTCCCGTGAGTTGGCCACCAACGCGACGGTCCAGTTGCAGAACAATCCTGATTTGAGCCTGTTACTGGCGCGCGAGGCGGTGCGCCAGGCGCCCACGAGCGAGGCGCTGGACGCCCTGCGCGCGACCCTGAGCGAGTCGCGCGTGCGTATGGTATTACGTGGGCATCGCGGCACGGTCAATGGCGCCGTCTTTAGTCCCGATGGCCGGACAATCCTCACCGCCGGAGCCGACGGCACGGCGCGCCTGTGGGATGCGTTAACGGGCCGGTTGCTCGTGACGTTGGGCGGCCAGCGCGGCGCCACCGGTGCCATCTTCAGTCCGAATGGCCGCGTGGTGTGTACGGTTGGTTTACAGGACGGCACGGCGCGCCTGTGGGATGCCCGCGATGGCCGCTTGCTGGCGGTGCTGCGTGGCCATCACGGTCCTATTTATGACGCCGTTTTCAGCCACGATAGCGGCGCGGTCGCGACGGCCGGCAACGACGGAACGGCCCGCGTGTGGGACGTGCCGAGCGGGCGCCCGCGCCTGGTGTTACGCGGCCAGACGCTGATGGTGGCCGTGGCGTTCAGCCCTAACGGTCAGCAAATCGTCACCACCAGCGCCGATGCGTTGGCGCGCTTGTGGGACGCGCGGACGGGGCGGATGTTGGCGGTGCTGCGCGGTCATACGGGTATCGTGAACGCCGCGGTGTTCAGCCCCAACGGGCGCTACATCGCCACGGCCAGTTTCGATAGCACGGCGCGCGTCTGGTCCGCGCGCGACGGACGCCCAATCGCGGTACTCAGCGGACACACAGGCTATATCTTTATGATCTCTTTCAGCCCCGATAGCCGTCTGGTCCTTACCGCCGGCGCCGACGGGACGGCGCGCCTGTGGGACGCCGCGACCGGCAGCCCGGCGTGGACCCTGTACGGGCACACGGGCAAGGTCTACAGCGCGGTCTTCAGCCGGGACGGCCGCCTGGTGGTGACGGCCAGCGCGGATGATACCGCGCGTGTCTGGTCTATCGCGCGGGGCGCCCTGACAGCGGTGACGTCGGCCACCGAGATAACGGTGCTGCGCGGGCATACCCAAGCCGTCAGATTGGCGGTCTTCAGCCCGGACGGGACGCGCGTCGCGACGGCCAGTATAGATGGGACCGCGCGAATCTGGGATAGCGGCGCCGGGCGTGACGTCTATAGCCTGCCGGCGCTCGATGGATGCCGCGACGCGGCCAAGGCGCGGCGCACGAACCTCAACGCTATTAACGTCGTGGCTTTCAGCCCAGACGGCCACTGGGAAGCCTTGCCGGGCGACGATTGCCTCACGCGCATTCTGGATAGGCGCACGGGGCGCGTGAGCGCCACTCTGACGGGGCATCACGCGAACGTGCAGATCGCGGTCTTCAGCCCCGATGGCCACTGGCTGGTCACCGGCAGCGTGGATGCGACCGCGCGGGTCTGGGATACGCACGGTTGGCGCAGCGTGGCCGTCCTACGCGGGCATAGCGGCTCGATCAATGGCGTCGCGTTCGATCCCGCCGGCCATACCCTGGCGACGGCCAGTGCTGACGGTACGGTGCGGCTATGGGACGCGCCGGCCTGGCGCCTTGCCCGTTCCTTACGACCGCCGGTCAAAGCGCTCCCGGCCGGCAGCACACTCACGGACGTACGCTTCAGCCCCGACGGCCGTTGGCTGGCGGCCCCCAGCACGACCAGCAGCACGGGCGACACGGTCATCGTGTGGAATGCCCGCACCGGCGCACTGGGCGCCAGCCTGCCAGAGAACGCGGGGGGCGTCAGGAGCGCAGCCTTCAGCGCCAATGCGGCGTTGCTCGCCACGGCCAACAATGATGGAACCGTGAGTGTCTTCGATACACGGACCTGGCAGGCGGTGACAACTCTGCGCGGACATAGCGCGGCCGTCAACAGTGTGGCCTTCAGCCCGGATGGGGCCTGGTTGCTGTCTGGCAGCTTCGATGGCACAGCCCGTTTCTGGGAAGCGGCCTCGCCGCGCTGGCCGTCTATCGCGACCCTACGGATCCCGAGCGGCGAGGTGATCAGCGCCGCCTTCACCCCCGATGGACAGTCGCTCGTGACCACCAACGCGAGCGGGACGGTCCAGGAGTACCTCTGCGACGTGTGCGGCTCGACCGCGACGCTGCTTGCCCGTGCCAGGGCACGGGTCACGCGTGACTTCTCCGCGGCGGAGCGGCGCCTCTATCTGCACGAGGAGGGCGGCGCATGAACGGGGGACGTGGATCCCGCGTGGGTATCCTGTTCGGGCTCTGCGGCGTGCTGGCGCTCGCGGCCGCGCTCTTCATGCGCGGCCATGCCACCCCGCCGGTCGTCGCGCCCATGGGCGCCGCTACCGCGCCGGCCGCCAGCGGCACACCCGTGCCTAACTCCACGGATCAAACCGCCCCGAGCGATCCCGCCGCCACTCCGGCGCCCACCCCGACTGACTCGACCGCTTCGGCGCCTACCCCGACCACCCAGAGCGGGTCATCGTCCGATCCGGCCAAGATCGTGACGGTCAAAGATACGCTCACCTTCGATCCGCTGGACCCTGGGTCCACCAGCTCATCTAAAACGGTCCACCTGAGCAACGAGGGCGGGACGAACCAACCGCTGGGCAAGGCCACCCTGGGCGGCGACAACCCCGACGCGTTCGCGCTCGGCGTCGACACGTGCGTCGATACTCTGGCCGCGGCCAGCGGATGTACGGTGGACGTGACCTTCACACCGTCCAAGGAGGGCGATTACGCCGCTACCCTCACCTTCCCCGACGCGCAGGGCAATACCCTCGCGACCGTTGCCCTCAAAGGGACCGGCCAAGCGGGCACGCCTGACATCAGCGTCGATAACGCCAGCCTCGATTTGGACCAGACCAGTTCTTCGGGGACCGTGAACGTCTCCAACAACGGGAAATTCGACGCCAACTTATCCATCTCGCTGCAGGGCGCCAACTCCGACTATTTCACGCAGCAGAGCGACTGCGGCACTGTGTCCGGCGGCGGCGGCTGCTCCATCTCCGTTACCTTTCAGCCGCCCGGCGATGCGAGCGGGGGCATTTACTATGCAACCATCGATATCAACAACACGGCCGACAGCTCGACCATAACCACCGTCGACGTCAAAGGAACTGTTGCGAACAGCAGCGACATCGTGCGGCGGCCTTTGGTATGCGCCCCGCGCTGCGCGCCATCACATGCGCGGCCACGCTGAAGGAGGCGCGTGACATATCTTTCCGGTTTCTCTATCCCGTTCACCAACCATCACGCGCCAACCGGCAGCCCGCTGGACGAAGACGAGAAGGTATAAACCCTACAGGAGGCGAGCGATGCAATGCATACATTGCCAGAAAGATGCTCCGGATGGGGCATGCTGCACCTGGTGCGGCAAACGCCAGTTGGCCGATACCAGGCAGGTCACCAGTTACGCGCTGCATCCACGAGAGCATGTGGCGCAGCCGTCAGTCATCACCACGCTGTTCCCGCACATCGACGCCCATAAAGCGCACGATTTCCGTTGGGCGCTGATCGCCGGAGTTGGCTGCGTCCTCGTGCTTGCCCTGGCCGGGCTCATCGTCGGGGCGCTGCTCTGCGCGGCTTTCTTATTGCCCATCCTGTACCTGCTCTACCTATACGAGGCGCAGGTCTACCGCGATGAGCCCGCGCGCGTGCTTGGCTTTACCATCGGCGGTGGGGTCATCGTGGGCATCGTGGTGACCGTCTTGGTCAAGACCTTCACCGGCTCGCTCTCCCTGCGCTTCCTGTCTGGAGATGATGTTCCCGCCTTGCTCACACTCGGCGTGCTGGTACCGATCGTCCAGGAAGTGCTCAAACCGATCCCCGCCCTGCTGTTACGCGGCCGCCCCGCCTTCCCGGAGCGCGTGGATGGATTGGTTTTTGGCGTCGCGGCCGGACTCGGCTTCAGCATCGCCGAAACGCTCGTCCGGTTCTCCTCGGTAATTACGACAACGTCGATACAGACGTCGATTGGCAATTGGACCGCCGATCTGCTTACCCTGGCGGTGTTGCTGCCCCTACTCCACGGCAGTGCGACGGGCGCCATCACGGCCGCATTGTGGCGGTGGGGGCGTGGCTCGTTCGGGGTCGGGGAGTTGGCGACGATTGGTTGTGCGCTCGCCGCGCACATCGGGTTCAATGTGGGTAGCCAGTTATTGGCCGATCGCGGGGTAGGATCACTGCTGATCTTGGCCTGGCAAGCGACGATGGTCGGCGCGCTGCTGATCGTGATCCGGTACCTGCTGCACCGAACCTTGTTGGAGGAAGCGACGCACATGGGCTTCCAGCACTATGTGTGCCCCAACTGCCACAACAGCGTCGCCGCGGTCAACTTCTGTCCGTTGTGTGGACGAGCGCTGGGCAGCGGCCGCGACCGGGGCCACGCTCCACACGTTCTACCGGACACAGCGCCAAGAACAGTGGAGGTGGGATGATGCCGCGTACGTGCTCGCGTTGTGGCGCTCAGAATGGCGAGGACAATGCGTTTTGCCAGCAGTGCGGCGCGCCGCTAGCCGCCCCGGACGCGTCGGCTCCGGTCCAGCCGCTAGTGCCGCCCACTCAGCCGCCGCCCATTCAGCCACCGCCGGTCTATCAACAGCCGGCGCCGCCGGTCTATCAACAGCCGGCGCCGCCGGTCTATCAACAGCCGGCGCCGCCGGTCCAGCCACCGCCGGTCTACCAACCTGTCGCGCCGGCTCACCGGTTGCCGCTGGCCACGATGCTTGGCAGTGTCGCTGGTGTGCTCGGCTTGCTGGCGGCGGGGGCGATCGTCTTCGGCCATACCAGTCCCGGCCCGACGCCACTCCCCGTGCCGACAACACAGCCGCAACCGACCAGCGCGCCCGTCCAGCCGACCACGCCGCCGCAGCCGACGGCACAGTCGCAACCGACGACCCAAGCGCAACCGACGACCCAATCGCAGCCGACCGCGCCGGACGTGGCGACGGATACCCCGGTGGCCGTGGATACCCCGGCGGCCGTGGATACCCCGGTGGCCGTATCGCCTCCGAATGAGCCTACGCAGCCGGCACCCGGACCGGGACCCGGCCCGGCGCCAGGTGGCCAGGCCGTCACTACCAGTCTGTTTTCGGTCGTGGTACCGTCCGGATGGCAGGCGAAGCAAAGCGGGACCGAGGTTCAGCTTCAGGACCCGAGCACCGCGCCAAACAGTCTCGACATCGCCGGCGGTACCCCCAATTCGCCCGTTACGGTGGATGCGGCGCTCCAGGGTCTACTCGCTCAGCTTCAGAAGAACGCTCCGGACGCCCAGCCATGCGGACAGGGGCAATCGTTAACGATTGGCGGCGCACGGGGGACAGTCCTTCCGGTATGCTTCACCTTTACGCCGCAGGGTGGCGCGGCTATCAAATCCGTTGCCCTGCTCTGGGCGGCCACCAGTTCCAGCGGTAGCTCGATCTTCGTGGTAGAGGAAATCGCGGCTCAAGACAACCAGGCGTTCTTCACCAACGCCGGGCATGTGACGAACACGCTGCGGTGGACAGGAGGGCAATGATGCGCGGATCACTATCGTGGCTGGCCGTGCTCGTCACGGCTACACTCGCGCTCGGCGTCTCAGGGAAGATGACGCCGCGCACGGCGCCCGTGCCGGCAGCGTCCGCCCTAGCGGCGACGCGCTCGGCGCAGGGCTTCTTCGGGACCTTGCTAGGAGAGTCCGCCGACCTTGGCCCGGTGGCGGCGCGACAAGAACTGTCTCTGCTGCTGGTGCTGCGCGATCCTAGCGCGGCGCGGCAGGCGGCCGATCTGAGCGCCATGTACACGCCCCGTTCGCCGCACTTCGGCCACTACCTCGACGCCCGCGCGCTGGCCGCGCGCTACGGCCCGTCGCCCGCGGTCATCGCGCGGGTGCGCCAGGCGCTGGCGCGCTTCGGCCTGCGCGTCACCTGGTGCCGCGGGGACGATTGGTTGCTGGTCGGCGGCGCGGCGCACGGCTTCACCGCCGCCTTCGGCGTGCGGGCGCGCTGGTATCGTTCGCCCCACGGCACGCGCTATTACGCCAGCGCCCGGGACCCGTCGCTCCCGGCCTCGCTACGCCCGCTGGTGACCGAGGCTGGCCATCTCTCCAGCTTCTATGAGCCGCAACAGTACGCCGTGCCGGCGGGCGGATTGACGCCCACCGATCTGTTGGCCGCGTACGACATCGCCCCGCTGCGTAAGTTGGGCCTGGACGGCGCCGGCCAGACTGTCGTGTTTTTAGAGTCGGATGGGTTCGCCCAGGCCAACCTTGATACCTTCACTCAGAAGTTCGGCCTGCCGCCCATGTCTCCGGTGATCAAGGCCGGCCCGACGCTGGACCCCGGAAGAGAAACCCAGATGGACCTGGAAGTGGTCCACGAGATCGCCCCCGCCGCCAAGCTCGTCCTCTACAACCTGGACACGCACGCGATCAACTCCTATGCCCAGGCTATTTCGGCGCAGTTCGATCTACAGACCCGCATGGTCACTGATAATCCGGGCGCGGTGATCAGCCAGAGTTGGGGCTATTGCGAGAAGCTATACACCCAGGCTGAGGCCGATGCGCTCAAGAACGTGTACGACCATGCCGACGCGCTGGGCGAGAGCGTTTTTGTCTCCACTGGAGACAACGCGGCCTATGAATGTCTGCGCCCGGCTAAAAAGGGCACGCCGCCCTCGCCGGACACGCTCGCGGTCCCGCTTCCGGCGGCCGTGCCCGGCGTGACCGCCGTCGGCGGGACGCGCATCAGCGTGTCCGCCCAGGGCGGCTGGTACAACGAGACGGTCTGGGAGCAGCCCGCCGAGGTGAACGGCACGGGCGGTGGCGTGACCGCGTATTTCCCGCGGCCTAGCTGGCAGCAGGGGCCAGGCGTGCAGAACTCACAATACAACCCGCAGGACCGGCGCGAGATCCCCGATGTCTCGGCGGACGCCGACCCCGCGAGCGGCGTCGCGATCTACTCATCGGAGGGCCAGAGTGGCGGCCAGTGGATCGCCGGCGGCGGCACGAGCCAGTCGGCGCCCATTTGGGCAGGCGTCACCGCGCTGCTGAATCAATACCTCCAGAGCAAAGGGGTGCACGCCGCCGGTTTCCTCAACCCGGCGCTCTACCAGATCGCCGCCCGCGCGTCGCCCTATCAGGCGTTCCATGACATCACTATGGGGACCAACCTCCACTACCCGGCCACGCCCGGCTACGACTTGGCGTCGGGTCTCGGCACGCCCGATGCCTGGAACCTGGCCCGTGACCTCGAGGCCTACCAGCGCGGAGGTGGACAGTGAACGCGCCCCACACGGAGCCGCCCCTGGAACCCCATGTGGAGCCCGACGCGCCCGACGCCGGTCGCGTCGAGTGCCCAGCGTGCGGCCGCGCCGTGCCGGACGGCGCGTTCTGCGGGGCGTGTGGCGCGCACCTGAGCGGCACGGCGGCGGCCAGCGTCCATCGCCGCTATGCATACGCCGCCGACCCGGCGCAGCATGTGCTGCACCCCAGCATCGTCAGCACGCTATTTCCGCACTTACCCCATCGCCAACGGCGGCCCTTTCAGATCGCGGTTGGGCTGACGCTGCTGCTACTCGTCGTGCTGAGCCTGGCGCGCCTGACCGGACCTGCTATCGCCGTGGCCGCGCTGGGCATACCGTTAATCTACTTGCTGTATCTCTATCAGGTGGAAGTATACGAGGACGAGCCGGTGCTGATCGTCGGCGCCACGCTGGTCCTCGGGGTCGTGGTGGGCGCCGTGTGGGCCTACGTCACCGGCCCGCGCATCACCCAGATTCTGCTGGGCGACAGTACGTTTGGCGTTACGGCCGGCAACGTCGCGCTTGGCGGTGTCGTGCTCCCTCTAGCGGCGCAGGCGCTCATGCTGCTCGGCGCGCTGGCGCTCTACCCCCGCAGGCGCTACGATGAGGCGCTGGACGGCTTCACCTTCGGCGCGGCCGGCGCGCTCGGCTTTACCCTCGCCGTCACTATCGTCACGCTCCTGCCCACGCTGCGCCAGGGCCTACAGTCCAACGTGCCGGTCGGGAGCAATCTGCTAGACATCCTACAGCGTGGGCTGCTTACGCCACTGATCAACGCCAGTGCCACGGGCCTGCTCGCGGGCGCCTTATGGCTGCGGCGCGGGCCGATCCGGCGCTTGCGTTTCCATGCCATCGCGGTGTCATGGGGCGCTGCCGTGGCCGGTGTGGTTGTGGTGCGCGTGTTCCTGGGGGTGGTCTCCGTGCTGCTGCTGGACCCGCTGCGGAACGCGGCGGCGCAGGCCATTGCCCTGGGCCTACTGATCGTCTGGGTACGCGTAGCCATCCATCAGATGCTGTTGACCGAGGCGGTCGAGACGCCGATCGGGCCGGCCCTGCCCTGCTCGCACTGCCACTATGTCGTCCCGCGCATGGCCTTTTGTGCTCATTGCGGCATCGCTACGCGCGCCACCCCCAAGGCGGGTAGCGGGCGTGCCCACCGTGTTGTTCGTTAGGAGTTTTGAACGATGGCGCCAATGATCTGTCCTCACTGTGGCGCGGCTAACGAGCAGGGCGTGCGGTTCTGCGGGCGCTGTGGCGCGCCGTTCCAGGCCGTCGCGGCCCCCCTACCGGCCGTCGCAACCTCGTCTGTCGCGGCCCTACCGGCCGTCGCGGCACCGCTTGTCGCCGCCGCGGCCGCCGGTGACAGTCTGTTCTGCGGGCGCTGTGGCGCTTCCAATGCGCCAACCGCTCAGTTTTGCCGCCGCTGTGGTCAGCCGCTGCAGCTTACCGCAACGGCCACGGCCCCACCCGCCAGCGCACCGGTCTACGCCGCCCCTCAAGCGCCGGCGGCGCCGACCTTCCCTGCCGCCACCCAAGCGCAGGTCGCGCACATGGCCCCGCACAAGGCCGGTCGTAGAATGCCCTGGGGCGCGCTTGTCGCCGTGGTTGGCGTCGCGGCCGTCGCCCTGGCCGTCGTCTCGCAGGCTGTTATACAGCGTCCCGCGCCGCCGTGCGGCGTGTCCTGCCCGCCCTCACCGCCCCGGCCCGCGGCGCCTCCGTTGGGACCGGCTGGGCCGCCGCTGCCCCCGTCACATCGCTACACCAGCAGCGCCGCCGGTTTTTCCCTGGAATACCCCGATTTTCTAAGCCCCTCAACCAACGATAGCCAGACGATTGGCTGGTCGGGCCAGTTGAACGACGGCAGTTCGTTCCAAATCTCAGTGCACGGAGAGGCGGCCAATGGCCGCAGCCCCCAGCAGCTTGTGCAGGCGCTGCAACAGAGCCAGCTCGGCGGCAACGCCACACTCGTGTTCACGATTCCCGACGCGGCGCTCGGCTACACGCTCGGCTCCGGCGCCGTCTACGACGTACTCGTATCTCCACAAGGTGGGCAGCAGCAAGACACGCGGGTCATCATCGAGGCCGCCGTGCGGAACAGTACTGCCGTGGAGATGATCGCCGTCAGTCCCTTCGCTCCGGACAAAGGTTCCCATGCCGTCCCCGCGCAATTGGAGCCGGCGGTAGAAAACATAGCGGACACGCTTGGCAATACGGTTACCTGGGCGGGCGAGCTGCAACTCTGAGGTCATGCCGATGCAGGGTGATGCTATGTCCGACGACCGTGTGTCCATCCCGTGCCAGGTGCGCGTCGGCGTCACCGGCCACCGCGTCCTTGCGCACGCGGATCGCCTGGCCGAGGAGGTCGCCCGCGCGCTCCCGCTGATCCAGAATATGGTATGTACGTCTCCGGCCACGCCGGTCCTGCTCACGGTCGTCTCCCCGCTGGCGGAAGGCGCCGACCGTCTGGTCGCGCGCCAGGCTCTGGCGCGGCCGGGGGCCACGCTCGAGGCCGTCCTGCCCCTCCCCGTGGCTGACTACCAAGCAACTTTTAGCAGCGAGGAATCCAGGCAAGAGTTTCGTGACGCGCTGGCCGGCGCCGCCACGTTGACAGAACTGCCGGCGGTCGAGACACGCGAGGAAGCCTATGAGCAAGTTGGTCAGTACGTGGTCGAGCGCTGTGATGTGCTGCTTGCCCTGTGGGACGGGCGGCCAGCGGCGGGACAGGGCGGGACGGCCGATGTCGTGGCCTGGGCGCGTGAACGGGATGTACCCGTGTACTGGATACATACCGAACCGCCTTTCCGCGCCGCGTGGGTCGAGACCGGTCTTACGCGCGGTCTCGACGCGTACCGGGCGCTCGACGATTTTAACCAGGCTTCGATGCGACCGGCGAGGGTGGCGGAGGCCATCGAACACACGACGACCGCCCTCTTCGCGCAGGCGGAACACGCGGGGTTGGACCCAGCGGCGCTGCGCCCCTACTGTTCCTGGATCATCCCCGCGTTCGTGCGCGCCGATCTGTTGGCCAGCCGCGCCCAGCGCCGCTTCTTTCAGTTGAGCGACGCCACCTTTATCTTCGCGGCCCTGGCCGTGATCGCCGCGGCCGGCCCACAGTTGACTAGCGTCGGAGTGCTGGCCCGGCTCGCGCCGCACAGCGCGCTTCGGCTGGCTCCCCTGATTGAGAGCCTGCTCATGGGCCTGGGCCTGATCGCCATCTATCTCGGACGGAGACAGGGGTATCACCGGCGCTGGGTCCTGTATCGCTATCTCGCGGAGCGGCTGCGGGCCGCGTTCTTTCTGGCCCTTGTCACGCCGCCTGGCCCCACCATACGGAGCCCGGAGCCGGCAGCGCTGCATCAGGCGGGTGACACATGGCTGGAGCGGGCTTACGATAGCGTGTGGCAGAGTCGCCCCACGGTTGAGGCGACGCCGTCGGTCGCGCCGTTGCGCCGTTTCCTGATCGACGCCTGGGTCGGCGATCAACGCGCCTACCAGGCGCGTAAGAGCCGCCGGCATGAGGCCGCGCACGAAGGGATCTCACGGATGGGCGCGTTCATATTTATCATGACCTTCGTCTTCGCCGCGACGGACGCCCTCGACGTGGGCCGGGGCGGCTCGCTATGGGAAACGACCGCCCCGGCCGTGCTATTCCTGTCCATCATTTTGCCCGCCCTGGCGGGAGCGCTCACCGGTATTGGGGCGCTGCGTGAGCATCCCCGCAATGGGCGTCGTAGCGGTCGTATGGCCCACTACCTAGCACGCCTGGAGGGGCGTATCGCGCGCGCTCCCGATCTACCCTCGCTCCATGCGCTGGCGCGGCTCGTCGAGGCCATGGCGCTGGAAGAGACCGGCGACTGGTACGTTACCATGGAGTTGCGCGACGTGGGTCTCCATGGATAGCAGCCACGAGTGAGGTGATCCATGATCAGTATCAGCAATCCGATTGATGTCGTTATACAGAACGAGTTCCGTACGGTTGACGACGTTATCCACGCACTGTCCCGGCTAGAACGGATCTTCTGCGATCGGCGCGACCAGCGTGATCGGCGCGGCATCTTCATCACGGCCTGTGTCACCATCACCCACGCGTTAATGCAGCGCAGCGCGGAGGTTCATTTCGGCGATCATGCCCTCTCCTTGTCAAAACCGGAGGTAACCAGACATGAGCACAGCGCCTGAAGGCATGGCCGGTTACCCAGCACACTGGTTCGACAACGCATGGTGGGAGGGCCAGATCGGCCGGGCCATCTCGTCCCCCGATCCGGTGCTAGCTAACCTGCGCATCACGGTTACCCATTACCGGCTTTCTCTGGCACTGCGGGAGATCCTCAGCCCTGAAACGGGAGCCAACTTCCACACCTGGGCTACCTGGGGGTCCAAGCAGGCGGGCGCGACCATCCGACAGGAAGACGTGCCCCATATTCGCGCCTTGGCCCTGCTAACCGGCGGCGGTCTCGGCTTGCTTGGCACGGCCGAAGTGCGACATCGGCTGGGAGGGACGCAGCTCCTCGCCTCCACGACAGGCACTCTGCTCGGCAGTTGGGGTATCCATGCCTTGACCCAACAGCTACTCGACCACGCCAGCCGGATGATCCTGGGCGGCAACATCACTGTGATCGACGATATAGGCCGCCAGACCGCCCGGTTCGTCAGCACTTTCCACGGGCATCCCGAGCCAGATGCGCAGCGCCTGGAGGTCTTCCTTGGCGCGCTGCGCCCCGGCCCGTCCGCAGCGGGTGGCCAGACCCTCCTCAAGAATGCCTTTACCCACTACTACCAAGCCCGGCACGCTCAGGATCTTAACGAGAAGCACGAGCAGATGCTGCTGGCCAATCTGTACACCATCCTGCATGAGCACATCCGCTTGCAGCCGTACATCGCGGGCGCTATGCCGCTCGTGGCGCGCCGGCTAACCACCCAGCGCCTGCTCAACTTCTACATTGGTCTGCGGAAGATGAGCGTTGGCAAGGACGTGGTACCCCTGGACGACGTGGATTGCCCGTGCACCCTCCAGCACCTGGAGAACGCCGAACTTCTGGGTTTCCTGGGCGGTCCGGGCGGTTGGGACCGCACGCCCGACAGCCTGCTGGGCAGCCATGCCGCCAACTGGGCCGATATCCATGACCGCATGAACTTCATCTGCGACCTCTTCCGCACGTACCACTTCGCCCCGGGCCTTTTTATCGCCCCCTACACCGACACGCAGTGCGTGGACATAGAGGCTGGGCGCCTTCCCAGAGGGGTGCTCTGATCTATGCTGGAAGGGGGGTGCGGTTGAAGGGCGCAACGCTGCCGCTCGCTGGCCCTGGTGGCGCCCCGCGTCGGCGCGGGCCAATAAGCAGATCTGGCGCGCAAACCGAGCGCCTTCAAATCGATGACCGGACGTGTTGCCTCATAAGTAAAAGTGCTTTTGGGTGAGTCGTTGCCTCATATAAGGATGTACGTTTTCAAGGCTCGTGTCCTGGTCTTGTCCGGGTCGTCGTCGGGACAGGGAGTTATGGATACCG
>JAABUP010004161.1_pt1 | contig 24107 bp, 39 predicted proteins | sample 5559201 | NCBI WGS metagenome assembly JAABUP01 (sample SAMN10711887, study PRJNA513373) | rock metagenome | isolation source: Antarctica rocks | place: Antarctica
CAACAACTGGTAGGAAGCTGCCTTCACAAAAGCAGTCTGAAGGCACTGGTGCTGCCACTCAGCAAAGGTAAAGTCATGTACAATTAGCTCGCTGACTGGACCTTTGCAACATCTCACAATTGCCATTAACTACACTCTGCTGTCAATTCACTGTCTTGTGCAACTGCAGATGAACCATTGTGGACTACTGCAGATCCATTTGACATTTGTTCAGATGCCACAGAAAGTGTACAGGCTGCACAGCCTCAGATGGACGCCAAGAGTCAGATGGAAGAGAGACGCAGAAAGAGACAAGAAGCTTACAGACAGCGCAGGGAGCTAAGAAAACATCAGCGGCAAGGTGTACTCATAGGCGATATTGATCATCAGGATATGTTCGGTCATCAATCAAAATAGTGTCATGCATGGCTGCAGCTTTGCAGAAAGCAGTGTCTGTACACATCAACACGCAATTTGCACTCAGTGTGCACATGTCTCATGACTTATACGTCCTGCCATGATTTGTACTTGAAAGATTGCGTCATGAATATGTGAATGAATATTACTGTATTTTTTCATGTTGATCTTGTCGCATCCATGCGGGGTGAGGGTGTGGAATGTGCTGCCCAGATTTGTCACTCAGCAGAATGTCCAATCACTGGCATAGAATGTCCAGCCATGATCATGAGCAAGCCATGAGATATCAGTTTGAGATGCTGTAACAGAGTGTAATGCTTATCCACGTTGTCAGCAGAATGACTACAGCTCCAATCAGCTGAGCTGACAGATGTCTTTTGGCCCCTTGGTATGCAACATGTGGCAGCACCAATGCATGTCTGCAGGCCTGACTTTGCATTTCTGCACAACAGGATGTTTGCCCTCACCTAGAAGCAATCAGCCTAAACGGTTGAATGTTTGCATCAAATTCCTGTTGACTTGCAGAGTCTGTCCGCAACATTTGAAAGGAGCCGCGCATGGCACCCTGCATTGAGTCTAGCATTGCAGAGCTGTAGTATTGAAAACAGTCGTATGGCTTGAGCAGAGGTGTATTACCCACCACACCTGTACAGACAACCGACGAACACTGGCATTAGGGCGCGTGCTGCGCACTTATGTGTCGATCGGGAGACTTGTGTCTTTTGGGGACACGGTCGTAGTGTGGCTTGCACCCAAGATGGGTTTGAGTAGAGCAGCCTTGCAGGTTGTGGGCTTGCTGCTGCTACTCAAACTGTCGAACGCGAGTGATCGAAAGCCGTTTGCTACAGTGCAGCAAGTGGCATGTGAGCGGTGCGTACTGCATCAACCAAGTCCCCTAACACTTGACGACTTAACCTCTAGCTGACCCTGTGCTTATGATCAGGCCTCGATATCTTGAACACGCGAAAATGGCGAGATACGTGGTTCACTTGAACAGCTGGGGCAGTGTAGCCTCTTCCAGTGTACATTTGAGGGGCCATCCCTTTGCGTAAGCGTTGCTCCCGTCCTCTTCTCGGTCTCTTTGCAGTAGACTGAGCCAGTAGCTGCTTGGATGTGTGGAGGACGTCAAATCTTCTGTTTCCTGCGTGGCGTAGTCAGCACAGATGTTGGCATCTATGTCAGCACAGATGTTGGCATCTATGTCAGCTGAGCTAATGCACTGTGTACCATCAAAAGTTTTGAGCCACAGCCACAGCCCTCGTCCTCTGCACTAGATCAGCAGCATATCCTGACCTGGTTGGCTGGCCAAAGCCTGCAGTTTCTCTTCACATTTCATAAGCCCGATGGCCACTGCTGCAGAGCTGTGGAGTCATACAGTGATGGAGCTTTGGGAGACTCTACTGGCCGACTCCTATTCTTCCTCACAAGTCTTGATGCCACTGGTGCAGATGTGGAGGTCTGGATCAGTGCAGCCTCGTGAACATCTAGTCAGTGAATCACAGCCAACTCATGCACTTGCAGTATTCTGCAGGTCAACAGCAATGTGACGCTTAGCTTGGCAGAAGTGCAAATTCCAGGGTCATGTCAAGGCACAGACCCAGAGGTAGCTGTTGTGCATAATTGCATAGCATATACACAACATGTCTTTTGCCTTGAGGCTTTTCATTTGAATTGAGCTGGTGACCATGCTCTGGCTGCAGTGACTGTGTGCCAAGTTTTCATTCTATGTGTGCACCTGTAATGCATGGTGTCGCCCTGACTGCAGGATCCCACATGCGCAAAGGTGTCAATTTCAGGACAAATGCTACCTGTCCCACAAGACAAGCTAAAGGAAGCCCAGAATATTCTTTTCAGCAGACATCCTGTCATGAAGATTTGGCCTGTTGGTCACCATTTTGTGCTGTGAGTGTCTACACACCAACAGTGCATGCATTTCACAAGTCAAGTAGAAGTCATGTTCCACATGAACATAGTGTCTTGTGCGTACTTGCAGCAGAATCTGATGTATAACATAGGAGCAGCTAATCCCTGCAATCTGCTCAGCTGAGGTCATGTGTTTATGGTGCAGGTACGAGCTACAGATATGTACTATTAGGCTGTTGGACTTCTACGGCGGAGCAGCTGATCTGACACCCCAAGAATATTTTGCTGCTCATGTGTCATGCAAAGTTGCAGCTTCTCAGAAACTTGAGAGCTGATTTGACTTGTTGTATATGCATGGCAATGTACACTATCAAACACCGGTAGCACGACCACCATTGGCACCTTGCAGCACCTGTTGACCAGTCAAGATGTGCTGCTGACTGGCATGATGCACCTGCAACAGCATGCTTTGGGAGCTGATAATGCTCCAATAATTGTAGCAGCAACAATCCTCGGTGTAACACTTGGCTGATCTGCCCCTGTTCTGTGAACGTAGTGACATAACTGCCAGCTGCTGTGGGATTCTGATTGCAAGCATGTATGGCATCACAATGCTGCAATTTGCGCTTCCTATTATACAGCACAGCAGCATCATGGTGTGGTACATATGATGCATGAGCATACCAGTTCGGAGACTGGCTGTGCTTGAGCCAGCCAAAGTCTTGGACTTCCCGCCATAAGCCACTGTCTTCATGCAAGCCAGCTGCCTGAAGCTGATCATCACAGCCAGCATAAGCTGGAGTGTAGGACGTGAACTGCAATCCATCTGAATGCTCAATGATTGGGTTGCTGCGAGCCCTGATGTGCAAAGCGCATCTGTGAGCATTGTGTATCCTGATCTGATGAGATGCAAGCTGAAGGGTACAGTCTTCTGCACCTGCAGTCACAGCAGGGGTGGTATATTACACAGAAAGCAGTGCACTTATGTTGCTCATGAGCTTGTGAACCGAGGGCTTAACACACAGACATGCCAGCAGGACTTGTCCTGACAAGTTGCAAAGTCCATTGGCAAACATCCTCTTACATGAGCACAATGCATGATGCTACATGGAGCTGAGCACCTCTGCCAAAACAGCTGAAGGCTGCACTGAAAGCACGATCCGTGATAGCATTCAGAGTCATTCGCTCACATAACATCTATGTTGTGCAAACACTTGGCAACTACGTAGACTCTGCTACTGTGAATGCAAATGCATAGAGCGACAGCTTGCTACAGGGGTTCCCAAAATGCTTTGGCATCTGATGAGGCAGCAGATCTTACTTGTGCAATTTGTTGTTGGGGGTACAGGCAGAGCACTTGGCACTGGCATGACTCACCGTATACAAACGTGGGGCCGGAGACAGGACCTGTAGACACGGTGCACTCAACCAGATCTCGGATCTGCAATGCTGACATAGGTCCTTGCAAATGCACAGTGCAGCCTTGCAGGTTGGTGAGACTATACTTGCCACCTGCCAGCTCTTCTGCATTGACAACGACTGTTTGCTGCTGCAGATTGGCTAGACCCCTGCAAAAAGCACGACCCTACTTGCACGCAAATTTTGTGCTGCATGCTATGACAAACAGTGGGTCATTCAACTCTGGATTTGTGTGCGTGATTGGTGACATATGCTCAGCTAGCCATGGACTGCACGACTGGGTGAGAGGATGTCATCCTGCCCTACCTCAGCTGCTGAGCAGAGCTACGGCCCGAGCTGTAATGTGCTGCCGTATGTTCTGCTAACTGCTGCTGCTGCTGTGTAATGTTGGAGTTGACGTGATTGGTATGCACCTCTGCTAATGGAGTTGCAGGCTGGCCAGCCGGCAACTTCTTTGGCTTGCGACTGAAGCCAAACTTCTTCTTGCCAAGGTGCATCTTCTTGGCAGCCTCTATCTGTTCTCTGAGATAGCTGATGGTGGATGCAATCTGTCTGGAGTCATATGAAGGCAAGTAGTATGAAGCCTGGGCAGCAGCCTGCATCCGCAGGCCCCTTGCAATAGCTTGCTCATGTCATCTTCTCAAACTCTGAGACTCAGAGATCACATGTTGCAATGTCCAGTCATAACAGTACTGTATTACGCTTGATGCAGGCCATAGAGATCAAGCTGAAGCAGACTGGGACAGTCACAGTTCTGTATGAAATTATTTTGGAGACCTTTGTACAATGATCGGACATGTACCAAGTATGCATGAGGCACAGCTTGTTGCGGCAGCTTTCTAAATGCATGTAAGCCACTGTCACACTGAAACACAGTACAAGTTGACACGTTTACCTGCTCCTGCTCAGAGACTGACACTGACAGCTTATCTAGCTCGGTCTTCACACCACTGTCCTGTTGTGATGTACTGCAATGAGTCACTAGCATGAGACTAATCACTAATAGCTATTGCATGAGTGAGCCCAAAAACATTCAGTCATACCTGGCAAGGTTGTCTAAAATGGCCTGTGAACTCTGCTGCCATTGATCAATCTGCGATAAGAAGGCCTTGCATGACTCACTCGGGGCCGCAGATGCACTGCGCTCAACATTCAAGTTGCATCAGCAGTCTATGCAACACAGCCCTGCAAATGGCTGGTGGCAAGCTGTGATCACCTGCTTGCCGAAGCTTGTTGCTTTAGCTGAGCACGTCTGTTTGCCTCCCTGACAGCAAGCTTGTTCAGTATCTGAGCTGCCTTGTCACCCTCGAGCCCTGATCCAACACTTGCGGACAGGCTTTCAAGGTCACTTGCTTTACTTCGTCCACCCTCCATGACGAGATTGTCTTCAATGCAACTTTCGCCAGACAATAGCGCCAGATTCGAGCAGTGCTCTGAGCAAGCGGTGTCTGTGAGAATAAGTGATCAGTACAACGTGAGCCCCTGCAGGTGCAGCAGTGTCACCGCTCGCCTGTTGAACGGATGCGCTTACAACGCTGGCACAGCAAAGCTAGCCCTCCTTTTGCAGACCAGCACGCTTCGGGTCGTGTAACGCGTCGGATTGAGACGGCTGAAGAGATGTGTTGTCCTCTTGACCCTCTGAATGCAACTTCTGGCAATACCACTCAGGCAGTACTGTACAGTAATTCCAGTAATTCAGTGAAATGAGAGTCAGCACAACTTGAATTGCATCCAGAACTACGGTACTGTCGATGTGATAAACGAAATCACATGAACTGTCAATGTACCTGGTTTCAAAACTAGTCCAGCTGATATGTAGCAAAGGTGCTGGCCGTATAGCTCACTCTTATGGGCACACAGTCATGGACTTCAACAGCATTAACATGTTCAGTGCCTAACTTGACAAGCTTCATTGTTGTGCGGGTCCACATTCAGGTGCAGAATAACTTTTGTGCCTGAGTAACAGCATTTCATGCTTGCAAGGGAGAAGTGTCAGTGAAGCACTGAGTGGCAAACGTGTTCCAAATTTGCACTGAAGCAAAAACCATTGAAAGGCATGTTGTCATGTGCTGTCAAGTTGATGACTGGAAAGGATGCGTGCAAGACTGCCTAGCTACAACATTAATATACACGACAGCTGAGCTGGTCAAGACTCATAGCAAAAAGGGTTGGCCAAAGACTCTGCTCGTCGAATGTCAACCTCATCCCTGACCGAAACTGCAGACATGGCATCTGACGCCATTTTGGCTGCCTGAGACATAGCCCTTGGGTTGTATGGACCCCGCCTGCCTCTGGCATATTGTGGAGACGCTGAGACGAGTGCTGCATCATAGTCGTTGCTTGGCATCCTGCTGCTGGTGGAAGCAGGTGTCTTTGTGATTGCTCTGTCAGATGTATTGGTGCTTTCAGCATTTTGAGCTTGCAAGCGCTGCATGAGGCTGCTTGGCAGGGCTTCTAGCGCAGTGAGGGCCTCTCTGAGGGCGTTGACAGCGTTCTGACACTGAGTGCGCTTGGTGGCTATGTCTTCTCGCTCTGACATGATGTCTGCAAACTGCTCTTCCCTGCACACAGATCACATCATGCAGGCGTCAGCAGCTCAGCTGAGAATTGCCAAAGGCTAGAACAAACTAAAAGGTGGTTAATGGCCATGGGAGACAATGCTACCTGATGCCCTGAATCAGCTGAATAGTGAAAAAGCTACAACAGACACGCAACGCGGCACCGCTTGGCGTCAGACACAAGCAGAAGTTCCTGTTCCTGCTGCAGAAAATGGGTTCAAGGCATGCAAGGCAAATCTCCAACGTGCAAAGAGCTGCTGCGGTTTGGCAGTTGCAGATGATCAGCGCAGGCAGTAGGTCAGGAAGTAGTCACTACAAAAATCAGCTAGTGCTTCAGACAGCAAAAGTAGCATGTCATGCTGGACGTGAGATCTCATACCTGTACAGAGTGCGTATGAGATGCTGTTGAAGGCCACGCTGCACGCTGTTGACCAGGAAGTGCATGACAGCCTTGGGGACAGCGTCTTGCAGGTTTTTGCGCACAACATCAAAGTAGGATTCCACCAGCAGCCTTGTGACCTGCACCTGCACCTCTTCCTGTTCGCTCACCCCTCCTGGCACCCGTAGTATCTGCACATGTTACATTGGCTATTGGACCATGCACATGCACAGGGCTCCAGGGCTTTGACGACCTCAAATAAAGTTGACACAATTTGGATTGTAAATCTAATGCACAGTCTCTGCTTCAGTCTAGAGTGCAAATGTACGGTGGTGAGCAGTCCCTACAAGCCGGTCCCAATAATCACTGATCTGGCAGTTGTTTTTGTAATGCATGCCTCTGAATCAGTGGCTCCAACTTTGCAAACCCAACACATTTATAAATGCCCTGTTGCAATGACAAGAACAGGCTCTGCCAGAGCACAACAATGTCTGTTGGTGACAAAACTCACCAGAGGAGGCTGATTGAGGGGTAGGCCCCTGTCGTCCCGGGATATGCGCCTGCTCTGCGGGGCCTCATCCTGTTGACTGACTTTCCAAGGCAGCTGAAACCAGCTGCCGCTCTGTTGCCTGTCAGAGGTCTCACTGTCACTGCGATGAAGGGCGGGCTGGCTCTGGGGTGGGGTCTGGCTGTCAAAGGCTGGCCGGGAGGTGGAGGGGGAGGCGCGGCGAGCACCCCCCAGGAGCTCCTCTGGGGAGAACAACTCAGGCTCCACTCCCTTCAGGGGATGTGACCGCACTGAATGCCTGAGTTTCTGCAGGGGCGCCCCAACCAACATCAGGGGGCGCCCCACATGTATGACCAGGGACGCATGCTAGTATGCAGATTGGACTGCATGCTTCAGGCTTGCATGCAGAAGGCGATGCATATGCCAAACTGCCCCAAGTATTCATCACTTTGAAGGCGCCAGAAACAAGACACAACACCACAAAGCAGATGATGCAACATTAGACAACCTGGGGCAGATGGGCATGACACCTCACTGCATTTGCTGCACCCGCATGCATGTTTGTACAAGATAGAGATACACACATACATATACGCCCCTGTATCAAGGAGTGATTTAAGCCAGTAAACAGCAGACCAGGACATGACTATGCCATGCACAGGTACCTTGAGTCCCAGCTTGTTGGTGGCAGTGGTCTCAGCAAGAGGCGGTCGGCCTATCTTGTGTGTGGAGGTACTGCTGGATGGCTCAGTGAGGTGGCCGGCAGATCTGGGACGCCTGTGGTCTTGAGACCCTGCAGTGCCTTGTGCATCCTCCTGCTGCTCGTCCTGCTCATCTTCTTCAGCAGGAATGCCATGCAACTGAGCCAGCACCTGTGACCAGAATGTGGCTGTGAGCTTGGCCTTTGCACAGCCATATCTCAAAACCACAGCACTTTTCACTGTTTGGCCCAAATTACCAGCAGCGGGATATCAGGCGCTTTTTTAGCAGAGTTGTCATGAGCTTGGCTTCCACCCACATTGCATTCACCTTCGGGATGTCTGATGAGTGACAACTGCCTCCACACCCAAAAGTGTCAGGCACTTGATGAGTGTTGTTCAAGACAGAGACCCAAAGACATTTGGCAGTATTACACTTTGCTTCCTTTTGGTTTGTGACTGGCTTGGCCCCTAGGTGACTTAATGCAGTAGTCCCCACATGGGCACTGCTTGACTGGTTGCCATATTGCCAAGCACTGAGGAAAGCAGGACCTATGGTCAAATTACTAGCTTCAGTTGTTCAAGCATATTGCCCTGCAGTTTGTCGACGCAAGAACCACCACAGCTGATGCAGCTTCAGTGCCACTGTTCCATGGTGGGCATAACTGCAGACAGCTTCTGAGGTCACGCTGGAAGCAAGGCTGCATACCTGTGACAGCGCCCTGTTGCCGCCAATGAACTGCGGATGGTCGGTGTTGATGTAGGCATGTTCACAGTCCACTAGGTCTCGAATCATGCGCTCAGCAGGAGCAGCTCCCTCACTGATGAAATCCTCTACAGCTGCTCTCAGCCGCACCTGAAGCAGCACAGGCTTGTCTCCGGCATTCAGATAGATTTTGATATGCATTAGTACGACAGCAGGATTGGACATGCTTTTGATAAGCAGCCCTGATGACAATCTGATGCCTAGGTCTTTGGCTGACATATTGAGAGGAACCCCTGAGTTTGCTGTCATTCAAAGGGAATAGTGATTGGAGGTACTTTATAGGAAGCTTCTGATGTCTTGTGTGCTCAAGGTGCCCACCCTTATGCTGCTGCACCATGATTGTTATATGTGGGTAACACTGCAGAGGACGGTAATACGTAACACTGCATAGAGGATTCTTGACAATGTGCAATAGCATTGACAGCAATGTGTGTTGCGACAAACTGACCTGCAAGTTGGGAAAGCGGCTAACATCAGCTGGTGCACACTGGCTAGCAATGCGCAGGAGCTCAGCGTGCACAAACTGCTGGCATTGCAGCGCTGAAGGCAGCAGGCGGCTGATAGCCCGCCGTACCAACAGCTCAAATGGGGCTTCTGGGATGAGCAGACTGCCCTTGACACCCCCACTGTTCTTGATGGCTGTTCTGACATCTTCATCTGTCAGCTCACTGCATGGGACCAGCAAGTACAGATCAGCTGCCTGCTGACCATGACCCATGTGGATCTGCCGCTTTGGTGCAGTTATGACATTCACAGCAGAGCAAAGACGCTGTTGCCTGATCATTGCTCAGTGGTTTTATGTCACACCATTTGCATGCTGAGGTAGCATTCATGCCTGGCAAACCTCAGCCCGGCACTGTGGACAGTCACACATGCTGTGCGTACAAGTTGCTTCACAGACTGGTGACGCACACACACACACACACACACACACACACACACACACACACACACACACACACACACACACACACACACACACACACACACACACACACACACACACACACACAGACTGGGGTGAAAGTACCAGGTGGGTTGCAGTGATGACGAGACAGGTACCTGGAGGGGTTCAGCTCACCCACACCCTCTACAAAGATGTCCTGGAAGATATGGCGGATGCGAGCACCTCCAGCAAGCTCAGATGTAGGTAGCTGCTCGCTGCGCCCATCCAGCATCTCACCATAACGCACTGCGTACGCATCCAACAGCCGCAACAGCAGAGCTCCGCTGCAGTCAGTACATCAGCAGTAGGCATCATCACTTGCAGCAACCTTGTTTCAGCAAAAGGCTATTTGCACCTGTGACAATGAGACATGGCCCAAGCTGCGCTTGCAGAGGAACAGTATAAGAGAGTGACATGTTTAGATGAAGAGCTGCCTCTAAGAGCTTATGTTGGCATTGGTGGCATCAACACATGATGTAAAGCAGCAGAAGCAATATTGCTAGAGGTGGCTAATTTACTCACCTGGTTCCAGCAGATTGTCCATTGAGTGGATCACCATAGAGCTTCAACTCATGGAAGCGCCTGTCCAGCATCTCCTCGATGCTGGTCTTCAGACTGGGCAACAGCGCTCTGATGTGCTCAACCAGAATGTGGTTCAAAGCCTTGGCCAGGTTGTGCAGGCCACAGTGAGCTGTCACGCTGCTGTACTCTGGGTGTGCACTGAAAAAGTCCAGCTCTGCAGCCCTGGCCTCCCCTATGTTTCGGCGACTGATGATGTCCTCCTGACTGCGATTCACCACCCCTGCAAAGGCAATTCGTGTGTGAAGCTTTGTATCTGGCAGGAATGGGTTGATGGCCTTGGCTGGCATGGTCAATGCCAGTAACAGCAACAATCCATCAGGCTGAAGGTTGTCACGGCCAGACAGGTGTGAGAAGCTATATAGTAAACTTGCTCATGATGTATGATGAGTATGCAATCACTCTCAAGTCACTACGCTGCAAGCATGTGCTTTCTACATTGATCAGCTCATGCGTCTCAGCACGCAGCGTGTTGGGAGAAATGCAGATTGCTGAGGCCAGCGTGCAGCATGCACAGCTTACCTATGTAGCCCAAGCGCAAGGGGACAACCTCATTCTTGAGCACTCTCAAAGCATTAGTGCCCCTGTCCATGATGTCCAGCTTTGTCAAAACACCTGCGCCACCAAGCGCCAAACGTAAAACAAGCACGGATGCAAGACTTCCAAGAAGCTGCAAAACTGGAGCACAAGTAGGAAAGCTGTGATGTTGCTAAAGTCAGCTGCCGCCCTTGCACCTTGAGAGCCAAAACCAAGTATAAGAGGACTGTGTGAGTGTTCAACTGCATGGTGCCTATGGATGACCAACGCCAGCACCCAAGTGACGCAACCTACCAATGGTTCTGAGCCCTTCTGGGTCAACACTGCGCGCCAGCTCAATGGCGTCTGAATTGACAAGATCGTGATTGGCTGCTGAGACAGCCAGAATGACACACGTCGGATGCCTGATGTACTCCAGTACCATGTTTCTGATACGTGCTTCAATGTCAGAAGGTTGGTCACCAACTGGCACTTTGGCGATGCCAGGAAGGTCAACCAATGTCATTGTCCTGTAGAAACAAACATGGCCAAATTGAGGCTGCTTCTAGACCCACGTAAGCATACAAGATCGGTGTATTGCTGAGATGAAATGAAGGCATGATATGGGCACTGCACCACATGGAAGCAGGCAAGAGGCATGCTTTGCATTTCAATTGCAAAAGCATGATTTCAACACAAGGAGAGCTGGCGTATTGTAAGCTGGTTCTCAAAGCTTACAGCACATGAGGACTGCTAATCTTGAGACGGATGGCCTTATCAGAGATGCCTTTGTTTGCACCAGTGATGCGTTCTGTCTCCTGCAAGATCTCCTGCCGCATCTGCTCAAAGTCGTAGAAGCGTTTGCCTACAGCAGCAAAGTCACCTGTCTGTGTCTGATCAGTCAAAGACAAGGTGTTGACCACCATTAGTCACAGAGTGTGAGGGCTGCAGCAGCACCTGGCAAATGCAGAAACTCTCCCCAGTCACTTCCAGCAGAGCTGGATTTCACAAGTTGCAGGACCAAAGGCCTTCTGGTGCAGATTTCAGGGCCCCTGGGCAAGAAGTCTCTGCCAACCTGGAGCACACGTGACCACCATGTACTGAATGCAGTCTGGTCAAAAGCAAGCAGCCCAATTTCAGGTGCAACACGCACCAGAGCCTCCAATACACTTGACTTGCCACTGCTCTGGCTACCGATGACAGCTACTTGTGGCAGCTCAAGCCTGAAATCCAAGGTGACCTGCAAACCACAAAGTTCACATGTGTTGCCTGCATGAGATGTGCTCCTGAAAAGAAACACCAGCAGACATGCTCTGGCAAGAGCAAGAGCACTCCGTTATAACGCAATGAGGCCGTGACGCCGCGAGACGACTGCATCACTCAGCAGGGACAGGCACTCAAGTCACTACCTGACTGAAAATGTCCTGGAGCCTGTTGATAGCAGGAATGAGGGTCTCTCCGAGACCCTCCAGGTGTCCAGATGAGGTGGCCATGACTTAAGCTGTTGCAAACATGCAGCAACCCAAGATCACTTCAAAGAATACCACGAGCCGGTCGCGACACACACAGCAGACAATTTCAGGCACTGTTCCGAGAGACTTGCTGAAGAGCGTATCACAACATGCGCAACGTTGATGGCTAAGGATCAGCACAGCAAGCTCAAAGGACACGACATGTCGGAGTGATCACTTGCAACCTGTAGAGTCGGGTGCATGAGAAGGTGTCTCTGCTTGCTGCTATGACTAATTGCATAGCAGACTCGACAAACTTGCGGCTCGGTCAAAAGAACGCTTGACGACTTTCCTCAGACCGTTGACCGTGCAAACAAATGTGGGTGCCATGTTGCTAAGTCTCCTTGGGAGCCGCAGCGGTAAGCTCTTGCCTTTGCCAAGTTGATCAGTGGTTTTGCTTGGCTGCTTAAACGAGTGCGCTGCTGTGCAGTCTGTTGCCGACACTACGCTGCCCGACGGAACCCTCTACAACCGCACCGGCAAATTTGGAGACGCTTTGGTGAGTGACCAGATCGCCAAGCAGCGAGCACGAGCTAGTCTTCTGTTAGCTCTTTGAACGGCACAGCGCCTTCTTGACAGCCTTGCAGTTGCGTTTCTGCAATGTCTCAGTACATTCAGGAAGCTATACAGCAGATAGACTCGTTGCTGAGCTCGCAATCTAACGGCACCAGCACTGCAAAAAAATCCAAAGGCCCCTCCGAAAATTCAGGTGCCTGTCATGGCTTCATAGGCATCTTGTCAGTCTACAAACTCACGTAAACAAGCTTCCATTCACAGGATCTTCCTCTGCAGGATCCCGCCCAGGCGCCATGGCCAAGCCGAAGGGCAAGCAGCCTCCACAGAAGGGAGCTGTGGCGCCCACAACCATGAAGGCAGCTGCGCCGGTCAAGGACTCTGTTCTTGTGCCTGCCCGGCATCAAGACGATGGAAGTCAGCTTGGTCAGTCACTTCCCAGTCTGCGGGCAGAGCTGACTGATGCCTTCAAAAAGGCACTGGAAAAAGCATACCCCTCAGCAAACATAGAGCCAATTGTTGCTCAGACAAATGAACCCAAGTTTGGTGACTATCAGTGCAACAATGCCATGGCCTTGTTTGCTCAGCTCAAAGGCAAGGTATGCTACACTGTCTCATGTGCACAAATGCTGTAAAATACCCAAATTGCCTTGTCTGCTGTTGACCATCGAGAGCTTCTGCTTTGCCTGCTTATGCAGTCCTGTGCAGCATATGCAGGGGTTGTGTGTCTGCTTTTCACCGTCAAACGTCAGCACTTCTCTCTCTTTGTTGCTTGTAAAGCACCTGTGCAATTGGTTCTTGCAATCCTGTTACAGCCTGATGCTCCCAAGAACCCTCGGGCCGTAGCAGAAACCATTGTGGCTGCACTTCCCAGCATAGAGTACCTAGCAGATACACCCACACTAGCAGGACCTGGCTTCATCAATGCTAAGATTTCCAGTCAGTGGATGGGTGCCCGCATACAGAACATGCTCAGGAATGGCATCAAAACCTGGGCGCCGCGCCTCAACCGAAAGCGGGTTGTGATTGACTTCTCCTCGCCAAATGTGGCCAAAGAGATGCATGTGGGCCACCTACGGTCAACAATCATTGGGGACACCCTGTCACGCACTCTGGAGTTCTGTGGAGCAGACGTGCTGCGGCTCAATCATGTTGTGAGTGTTGGTTGACATTGTTTCCCCCTGTGTTTGGCTGATTTGTATGAAGCTTGCTTTGTTGGGTCCTTGCGATGGGTGTTTGCCTGCTTCATTTGCTGACCTGTTTGTCGGGGTCCTGTCTATTTCTGATCTGTTTGTTGGCCTCCTGTCTGTGTCTGAGCTGTCTGTTTGAGTGCATCTGCCTCAGCATTACCCTGATCAAGCACTGCTCTTACTGTGCCTCTGTGGGTGTTGTTGGTATCGCTTTTGGTCTGCATTCCTGAATGTGACTTCATCAGAGACAGCGGCAGTGTTCCAGTGTTGCCGCAGTGTCATCATGTGCTACGGATGCAGCACTCAGCTGGTCCCGTTCATTGTTAACCTGGTGGTAGAATAGTGACTTGTGTAGGCGTTGTGTTGCAGGGTGACTGGGGATGAGGGACTCAGCTGGTTCCCATTCATTGTTCATCTGGTGGAAATAGTGACTTGTGTAGGCATTGTGTTGCAGGGTGATTGGGGTACCCAGTTTGGCATGTTGATTCAGTTCCTGGCAGAAGCTAGGCCAGATGGGCTGGCAGATCCCACCATTGCAGACCTAGCCCTGCCTGAGTTGCAGGTGTGTTTCTGCCGTGCATCTTGTATATGTAACTTGATATTCATGGGTCCATGCTTTGAGGATCTGCAGTCCTGTCATCGTCTTTGGGCTGATGCAATGCAGATGCTTTAATGTGTTTGTCAGGGTAAAGAGCTGCTGCAGTGCTGCTGCTGCTAACAAGCATTTCCTGCTGATCTACTAGACAGTCTAGGCGTAAATCTGTGGCAGCAATGCATAGCTAGTGCAGGGAGCTGCAGCTTCAAGCCAATTGAATGAGTCTTGTTGTGCTTCAGGCAACTACTCAGCGTTGTCTGAGCGCAATATTGTCGCCAGCTTGGTAGTGTGATGTTGTCACACCAACCATGATGTGTCTTGGTCTGCTTGCACAGCAAGGTCATCGTCAGTATAACGTTCATTTGGCCTCCGCTGAATCCTCTGCTGCCCATTGCTGTGTAGAAAATGTACAAGCAGTCCAAAAAGAGGTTTGATGAGGATCCTGAGTTCAAGGAGCGTGCCAGGAAGGCAGTGACACAGCTGCAGGGAGGGGACGCCCAATTCATCACAGCATGGGAGAGGATATGTGAAGCATCCCGCAAGGTTTGTACACACTACAAGGGAATGGCTGTCAGCAACACCCGCCAGTCTGCTTTGCTGTGCTGCACTGGCGCTCGCACTTGGTCCACAAGCTATCACTGTGAAACTCTAGTGTGTGTGTCTTGAGCAGCTATGAAGTTGTGTAAAGGCAACTTGACCAGTGTTCATTGCATCTATACTGTAAGGCAGTGTCAATCATCAGCTTTCAACCACAGCAATCCGCTCACAGCAAGGCATGCTCTTATCATTACCCAAAACTCACTGAATGTACATCTTTTGTTCTTCAGCCTGACTTGATCATGCATGTTATCTGATGCAGGGGTATCAAGCGGTATATGCAAGGCTAGGGGTGCGCCTGGAGGAACGGGGGGAGAGCTTCTACAATCCCATGTTGCCAAGCTTGGTGCAGTGGCTCATGGAGCACAACATTGCAGAGGAAAGTGAAGGGGCCAGAGTTGTCTTTGTCAAGGTTAGTTTCTGCTGTCATAGCACTGGCTGTCTTGACTTGTCTGCATGAAATTTCAAATACAGTGGTTCTGCTCGTACATGCTTGGCCTCTTGCAAATTCACTGAGGCTTATCTGAGGTAGTTGTGTAGCAAGGCATTTACATACACAATGTTACCAGCTGCTGAGGCTAGTGTACTACGCATGTTGAGGGGCATCGACTGTTGGATCCACTGACCAGCATGCACCCCTCAATCAGTCATCAAGCAACGTTTGCCTATGTCTTTGTACTTCTGTAATGCATGGAGAGCGGCCTGCTCGGTACAATGAAAAGCAACACTGCAGATGATGACCATCATCATGGCATCCTGCAAGAGCATAGGTATCCTTCCAAGCTTGGTACCTACATGGTTCTAGCTTGTACATGTGGACCTCAACATCATCGAAAGCGGATGTGCAGGACAAGGAGAAGGGCCCTCCCTTGATAGTCCAGAAGTCAGATGGTGGCTATGGGTATGCAACCACCGACATGGCAGCCATTCGGCATCGTCTGCAAGACGAGAAGGGCGAGTGGCTGATCTATGTGACAGACATGGGCCAGGCGCCGCACTTTGAAGCCATCTTTGCTGGTGCTGAGAAGGCTGGCTTCATCAAACAGCTGCCTACTGGGCGCTTGCCTCGCCTGGACCATGTTGGCTTTGGTGTTGTGCTTGGTGAAGATGGCAAGAGGATAGCTACCAGATCTGGAGAGGTCAGGCTGTCACTTCTGTTGTTTGCTGTGCATAGGCCTACATGTAGTGCTGGCCACCCTGGCTGACGCCTCTCTTCATGCATGCTTCCCTCCCCCATTGATAGCTGTTGTCCACAAATGGTCTGCCACACATGTGTCTAAGCTCTGGCTGTAACAGAATGGAGACTTTGCACTTGTGCTTGCTGCAGTCACGAACGAAACGGCTTTCAGATCTGGAATGGGCAGACTGAACACCTTCTTTTGCACATATGCTCTGTTGTCATTACCTCTTGTTGTTGGACACAGTCTGCGTCTGTATGATGTGGGCTCCCTCACTGACCATGCATTGTGGTTGTACAGTCCGTGCGTCTGGTAGAGTTGTTGGATGAGGCCAAATCCAAGTGCTCTGGAACCATCAAAGAGAGGCGGGACATCAGTGACCTAGAGCTGGACAAGAGTGCAGGCATCATGGGATATGCTGCCGTGAAATATGCAGATCTCAAGAACAACCGGACTACCAACTACAAGTAAAGGACCCTCCTTGAAGTCTGCATGGTTGGCACAGTTGCATCACCCTTGATACTGGTCTGCAAAGCATGTGTTCTCTCTTTTGCCTTGCATGCACTGCTATGTATATACCAGGCATTCCTTGCAGCGTGGAGATGTTGAATCCACTAATGGTACACCTGCTTGTCGCTATTTGTCTCTCAGCCCCTCTGTCTGCCTGACTATCTGTTGTCTCGATGGTGGCCTTGTGCTTCATGTCTCCTCACGTCTGCTCCTCTTTCTGTACTTCTTTCGTTATCAAGCCTTGCAACTGTAGCGTAGACAGAAAGGTGCCTGTGTACCAGGCAGCTGTAGGGGCTGATGGGCCCAAAAGCTCATGAAGTTTGCACAATTTTGTTGCAGGTTCATGCTGGATGACATGCTGAGTCTGCAAGGCAATACGGCAGTGTACTTGCTGTATGCTCATGCCAGAATAGCTGCCATTGGGCGCAAGGCGGGCATTGACAACATTGCTGCCTTGGCGCATGATCATCCAGTGGAGGTGGACCATGAGAAGGAGCGCAATCTTGCCATGCATGTCAGTCCTCCTCCTCTGACAGACTGTCTGTTCCTCTGGCTTGCCTGAATTCATGAGTTTGTGATCGTGGTTTCCACTGCTGTGCATGCCATTGCTTCCCAGACGTTGCAGAGACTTTGGCAATCTTGTGTGAATGATGCGGTCCTGGTTTGACTTGAACCTATTACAGTGTCATTCGTGGTACACGTGAAAAGCAGGCGTGCATGCAGAGCTCCAAGAGATTGTGTAGACAAGCTGAAAGGCAGCATATCTTTTGCAGGTGATCCGGTTCCCTGAGGCTGTGGAGGCTGCAGTTGAGGAGCTTATGCCAAACAGAATCACTGACTATCTGTATGACCTATCAGAAAAGTTCAACGGCTTCTACACTGAATGCCATGTGAGTATCCATCATTGTTCACGAACTTTGTGCTGTTCTTGTTGTGTGCATTGCTGGCCTGCACAAAGCTTTGTTTGGGAATCAGTGGTCTTTGCAGTACCCGGGTTGACACTTGATGCAGCAATGACTCGAGTAATTTAGCAACATGCTTCATCTGACGTTGCCACAACGGTGTGCAGGTGGTTGGAGATAAGCAGCAGACATCTCGCCTGCTGTTGTGTGAAGCAACAGCTGTGGTCATGCGGCAATGTTTTGATCTGCTGGGGATGACACCGATGTACCAAATCTAGACGCTTCAATGCAGGACGATGCAGTGTATATGCATTGCCTCCTCGTGCATAATCTTCACGCTGTCTTCAAAGCAAATTGACCTCTGCTGCTACAGACACAATCCATCAATATTTTGTGGGACTGGGGATTGGATCTCGTAAAGCAACCAGCTGTTCGACACTTCCGATACATCCACTGATCCATGACAAGCTTCCTGAGTCAAGACTCGCAATTCCTGCTTGTTTTAGAGACTCCGTCGACGGGCTGTAGACTATCATCGGAAAGTTTGTTCGCCCAGATTCTGTGATCTGTGCATGTCCGTTGGTTTCGCAACACACGCTTGGAGGCTATGCTGAGGCAGAGTCACTGTGCGGTGATCACCACGCGCATCAGATCTCGTTTTGCATCAGCCCATGCGCCACAGCTCCTGGATGATCGCTCGTGACCTGCTTCCTCGGTTGGTATACACAGCTCTGTCGGTACCCGCCTTGATCGCTCTCGTGGCCCCTCCTGCTGTCGGTGGGTACCTGCAAACTTGCCACTGCTGGTAGAACAACTTGTTGTTTGTGCACGCAACTGTGAGACTTGAGTCATATGCTGCTTACCCTGTTGACCTGCAGGCCTGCAAGTTTATTTGACCGAGCTTAGTATTCACCAGATTCGAAGGATTCCTGCGTAGGCACTCTTGCCCTCCATTCCTTTCTTGTTCAGTTACTAACATGCAGATGCTGACATGATGTTGACCTGTGCGGACTTGCTTGGTTTGCAGAATCGAAGGTGGCGTGTCCATTTACTTCCAATGCACAAGTATGTCCCTCTGCTGCTGGCCCGCCATTGTATGAGCTGTCTACCTATTCTGCATTCACCTTTCAAGCTCAACATGCTCTGTCACATGCTTCATGCTGTTGTCCAGATGAAGGAGCGATTTACCTGCCCAAGGTGCAAGATCAGGTATGTCAGGCAGACAGCCAAGCTTGCATTTCCCTGTGCAACAACTTACACAATCTGGTGCATTAGCTCGCTCATGCCTCACAGAATGGATCAGTGTCCAAGGCAGTCACATACCCATACTGCGGTCACATTAGTTGAGCATGTTAGGTGCAGAAACGTCATCAAAAACATATCTTCCTACGGATGCACTCCTTGGGCACAAACATACTCCAGCCACTTACTGTCTGCACAAAGTTCTAGACTGCAAACTTTGACATGGTAAAGGGTCTCATGCATGTTCAGGACATCCAGTATATTTGGAACAGTGAGGACCTAGCAGTTGTTTCGGTCTCTCCCAGATCTTGCAAAGCCTGTGCCTTTTATGAGGACAGGAAGTTGCCCTTGAAGAAGGTGAATGGACCTAATACTATTGCATCTTTGCTCAAGAGGCAAACGCTGTGACGGTATTGCAGTTAACAGCTTTCCACGCTTGGCATTGCTCTGTACTTGACAAGCTTGGATGAACCTATATGCTTCTCCATGCCATGACACGATTTGCTGGAGCTGCCAATCAGACATAGCATATGGGACATTATCCAATCTTGCAGTGACTCTTGCGTGCATGCAAAGTGCAGCTTCACTGGGTTGCTCCTAAAAAGGACTATGGGCCATTCAGAATGATGTTCTGGGGTCGCAATTCCAAGTCTGCGAGGTAGACTTTGCGGAGACTGGTGTGGCAACCAAATCAGAAGAGGGGCAGTTTGAGGCTAGCTTTGAGTGCCAGGAGTGCAAAGCCCTTCCACCAGCCCCTCCCACGCCAATTGCCCCTGTCATCCCACCCAGCTCAGATGACTCATCCAAGTATGCTCACAATCCCTCCTCAGTGAGTGCATCAAGCAGGATCGAGTTGAGCATGAACAGCTCCTCAATCACTTTGCTGTGCTTACATCAGCTCATGATGTGTCAATATACCTTCTACATCCTTAACCTTTGCACAGTTTCTGGACTTCATGTCTTGCCATGTGACAGTATGACTTGACATTGCCTGCTGCAGACGCAAAGGTCTATCTGGTGGAGCAATCGCCGGCATCATTGTGGCTGCCAGTGTAAGCAGTTTCGCACTTGGCCTGGCAGTGTTTGCTGTCTATCAGATGCATCGGGCAAAGCGAAAGGCACAAGCAGAGGTTGCCTTTGAGGCTGCCCTTCAAGATTCTGGTCTGGGCCTGGATGATGCCTTTGAACAGGTCAGCTTGTGCTAGGCTGCTTATTTGGATAAATCAGTTTTGCGCCATTGTTGCCACAGCATGAAGAGAGCTGGTAGCCCAAGCATTAGTCGACAGTGCAGAACTATGTGTATGTCATAGAAACAATTGCAACAAACGTGGCAGTGGTCCAAAGTGCACAAGACAGCCAGCTATTGAAAGTTGCCAAGGGTCACGACACTTGCTGCAGTTTCCAGCTGGTGTAGCACCTTTTTCATCAACTTGTGTGAGTAAAGCCTGGTGTTTGTTTCTATGCTTGAGGCATAGTTCAATCTATGGTGCACAGGACAGCTTGTACCACTGGAAGATGCTGTGTTTTACTTAGTTGCCATTGTTCAGGCCTTGCAAGACATGATGTGTGTGCTGCAGGATGCCGAGGCGTTTCATCAGAGCTTGCTGCACCCTAGTGCATGGTACAAGCTCAACGATGGGCCCTCAGAAGAAGAAGCCTGACTACTGAGCTTCACAACACACATCCATCACTATTCAGACTGCTACTGGCAAAGTCAGACATGTCATATTATGAGTATAGCCTGTCATAGGTATGGCCTAGCGTAATGTAAAGTAACTTTATGCTTGCAGCCTGGTCTTGTGGTTTACGTTTGCAGGCATGCCCAAGAAAAATAGTAATCATGGTAATACATTTGCTTTTCAGCTCATGATGAGCTAGGTACGTGCGGGACGTGTCTTGTCTCTCCAAAGCAGTCTGTCTTGCGCATCTCTAGAAGGTCTACTAATCCGACAGATTTGACAATCACGCAATGCAACATCAGCCCAAGCATGGTCGGGACATCTGAGACAGTCATTCCAGCAACACAATGTCTTCGCTGTCATCTAGACACCATGTACTGCGTGGAAGCTCCCGATGAGCCGACCTAAAATGCACTCATGTATCAGGAGCTTCCTTGGTAGATTGGATCTGAGATACACGTTCCCAAGGATACACTGGTTTGCAGAGCTTGGTGAAATGCCTGGATCATAGAGATATTGTGTCAGATACAGCATGTATCAGGATCTTCACAGAGCATCAGGCCAATGCAAGGAGGGTGAAGATTCTTGATGCAGGGCTGAATGTTGTCCCCTGATAGATGCATTACAGGATCATGAGCTGCACCCTGCGCAAGAAGGCTAGCTGCTTCTTGCGCTTAGATACTGAATATTGTCAGATCCTGAGGCTGCTGTGATCCCATCAATTTAGGTACAAACATAGGACTAACGTCAAATGATATTCACACTACTCTGGCGAGTTCTACTTGTTGTGTTGGTACCAGATAATGATCTAATGTAAGCAATGCTGGCCTCTGAATGCATGAAACACAGAAAAACGCTGAAAACACACTAGGCAAAACAGAACAGCATCTCATAGTTGTGCTGTTTGTCAGACCAACGCACTCAGACCAGACACCTAGTGGTATGTACAAGCACCCAAACTACTCCCATTGATACTGAGCCAGCATCAGATTCTGGAAGTGACCTAGGGTTTTCCAGTACGCTCTGCTTGACCCTGTGCACGTCGTCTGAAGCCATCCCAGGAAGGCCTGAGTGATATTTGATGCACATCCAGTCACCCTCCAGTCAACAAGGGCCCCGCTGATGTCAGACTCAGTCACCTCCATGTCGAACCAGTTGACCATTTTTATCATTGGGAAGCTCTGGGAGATGTCAACAGCATTGGCTGTGTCACCTAGCACATTGAAGACCTGCCGAGTAACAAATGAGAGTCAGCACAACACCATGTAGGCCATGAGTGCTGTCTGGCTGCGTAGAAGGATGACACATCATGCACTTGTGATGCTCATGCATTGCATACAAACGCTCTGACGTACCCAAAAACATAGCACCGAAGGACTTTGGCAGTGCTACAGATGCAAGCGATACAACGCGAAGGATAGCTATATGCCCAAGAAGATCTGCACCCACAGGAGGTGAATGGCAATGCATGATGTGTAGTCACCTGCTCAAGCCACTTGATCTTCATGTGGTAGGCATCTACAGTGGCGTCAGCCTGGGTGTTGAACATAGCACCAGTTTCACAGATGGCCATGGGCTTGGAGTGCTCCACAGCAAACATGTGGTAGAAATCTGGCACGGGGGTCAAGTCACCCCCAGGCCCACTGTAGTTGCCAATGATCTTCTGCGTCAGCTTGCGGTCCTCCGGCAGCGCATTGGCTCCCCAAGGATATGTCTGCATCAAGCAGTCACACAGACTTAGCACTATTACTTGCATCTGAAGCGCTGCCAAAGTCCTTGCTTGCTGCAAATTTGGGTGTGGCATAGCGTCTACAGACTTAGCTTGTGTGCTGGCCCACTGACAGATGCAGAGTAGCTGCATTGAGCATCTATTTGATGGTTTTGCATGCCTTGCTGATTGCTTAGTGAGCTTAGGCAGGATTAAGAGAATACAAAAAGGCAAGATTGGGATGTAGCTGTACAGGCGGAAAGTGCGTGGTTGCTGCAATTGCCAACCACAGATTGGAGGAGCAAGCTTGCTGGTGGTCTAGATGATGGTTTCAGTGCATCACATGCATTCACTTTTATCGATGGGATTGACAGTGCAAAGGATGCTACACACACAGCAGCTGGACCACACATGTAAATGTTGCATGTGCAACCTAGCCACTCTGCCAGAAGAAGACTGACCTGGCCCATGTGATACATGTTCATGCCGACCCAGTCCACCCACTGGTCCCCCGGGTAGAAGGGGGTGTAGGGGTTGTCGTACATGTCCACCCACCCATCATCATTGGTATCCAGTGCATGCCACTCTGCTGTCCCATTGATCACTGAGTAATTGCCTCCTGCATCAAATTACAGCACCAATCAGCATTTGGGCAGATGCACACTTGTGGGTTCCTGCTGCAGAGTTTGGCTGCTAGGCAGCAGCAAATATATCAGATCTAGCAATGTATGTTTGCACTCAACGCTTCTGCAATATCTCCAATCACTGCAGTGCAGCAAGGCAGAGAGAGACCACATAAACCCTAAACATAGCTGTCATGCAGCAAGTCAGGAATGTCACTTGTGGAAGGGTTTGGCAGTATACCATACCTGCAAAGGGGTACCCTCCTCCGTCTGCTGGAGCCCACATGAAGACTGTACGGCAGGTCCTAGCACGAATGATCTCCACAAAGTATCTCCACACCTCCACAAACTTGCAGGAGTCAAAACCCCACGGGTACCAACTGCACACACAATCTCCAGTCAGCATGATACCATACCATTCTACAGCCTGCTTGACTTTCGTCAATACTAGCTCTACTATCGTTGTCAGTAATAGCTTACACCATGCATCTTTGTGACCATGTTGTACATTGCAATCAGTGACCTTCCAACAGCAAGCAATCATGCAGACAGCTGGCATTATGTTGGTGTGCATGCTGAACAAGTGTGCACTCTTGCATACTATTGTGTGATCAAGCTGTTGCATGCAGCAAGGATGTGCTTGTGTTGGTCTGATTGACTCTGGGCATGTTGCTTGTCACAATGCTGAGGAGTTTCATGCAGCTCAGCTTGCATATTTCAAGCGTAAGTGCAGCATACATAGTCTGGGCATCATGACTGGTCTACCAAAGAAAGCATGCAAAACGTATGCTGTGACCACTGTGTGTATGGCTTGCTATCATTTCATATCAGCAGTGATGCTGAAGTGACAAGAAACAAGAGGAAGGTTGTATGTTTTGGCATCAGCTGCCAGGGCCTATTCTCACCTGCCGTTCATCTCCTGAGCAAAGCGGATGATGACTGTCAAGCCCAGAAGCTCATACTGGTGGATCAGGTCTGCCAAATCTGCTGCAGCCTGCTGAGTGCAGCTGTCCAAGCCACCCCAAGGCTCAACAGTGATGAAAGCCATGCCATTGATAGCAGCAATCTGAGGCAGCACATAGTTGAGCAGCCCCTTGTCATTGTCCCCCAGGGGGAAGTTGACATACAGATTGTATGAGGCTGGGTTCCACCCAGCTGCCTGGCTGTAATTGGCAATGATAGGGTACTTGTTGAAGTCCATGGCGACACCAACAAAAGCCCCATATCCTGG